>PR_CR_10_Liq_1_inCRDRAFT_1000782_pt1 | contig 19197 bp, 16 predicted proteins | sample PRCRCaboRojoPR_3_FD_10241 | JGI IMG/M metagenome (IMG submission 10241)
GAGCCGGTGGCGGCGTCTTCGGCGGCGCCGGCGGCCACCGATGCCGCGCGTGCGGACGCCGGCGGGGCGGCCGCTGCGCCGATGGAGGCGCGCTATTCCACGCAGGTGCTGTCGGTGCTGGATGTGATCCTGAGCGGCCTGCGCGAGCGCCAGGAGAAGACGTTCTCAGCGCCCTTCGCCACCCATCTGTTCGTCAAAGAGCCCATCGAGCAGCCTGACGGCAGCATCGTCCGCGGCTATCCGCCGCTGGAGCACGGCGGCGCACACCTGAAAGACCCGTCGCGGCGCGGCTTCGATATCGCCGTGCGCACGGTGCTCGGCGCCATCAAAGGGCTGCTGGTCTGGATGGCGCTTACGGCGGGCCTGGTGTGGCTGGTGGCCCATGCCCGCGGTGAGACCTTCAATGACGGTGCCAGCGCCATCTGGCAGGCGCGCACCNCGGTGCCCTGGCGCGTGCTGCTGCTGACGCTGGCGGTGATGCTGGTGCTCGGCTTCGTCGCCGCCGAGCTGGCCGCCGGCTATCACATTCTCGGCACCGACAAGGTGGGTGAGGACGTCTTCTACCAGAGCCTGAAGAGCATCCGCACCGGGCTCGTCATCGGCACCCTCACCACGCTGGTGATGCTGCCGGCGGCGGTGATCCTGGGCATCATGGCCGGCTATTTCCGCGGTCTCACCGACGACATCATCCAGTATCTCTACACCACGCTCAATTCCATTCCCGGTGTGCTGCTCATCGCCGCGGCCATCCTGATGCTGCAGGTGTACATGACCAACAACGCCGATCAGTTCGCCAGTCTGGTGGAGCGCGCCGACCTAAGGCTGCTGTTTTTGTGCATCATCCTCGGCGTCACCAGCTGGACCGGGCTCTGCCGGCTGTTGCGCGGCGAGTCACTGAAGCTGCGCGAGCAGGACTATGTGCAGGCGGCCTCGGCGCTGGGCGTTCGCCACGGCACCATCATCAGCCGCCACATTCTGCCCAATGTGCTGCATATCGTCATGATCACCGTGGTGCTGGACTTCAGCGGCCTGGTGCTCGCCGAGGCGGTGCTTTCCTACGTCAACATCGGCGTCGACCCCACCATGAACAGCTGGGGCAACATGATCAACAGCGCCCGCCTGGAGCTGGCGCGTGAGCCCATCGTTTGGTGGTCACTGGCCGCCGCTTTCGTCTTCATGTTCACGCTGGTGCTGGCGGCCAACCTGTTCGCAGACGTGGTGCGCGACGCCTTCGATCCGCGGCTCGCCCGCGTGCGGTGAGGCCCATGATTGAGGTGCGGCGTCGAGGGCGCCGCCGTGCAACGGGCGTCGGGCGCGCGACGGCGTCGGTCGCGCGAGCAGCCGCCGGGTAGCATCGGCGGCGGTGGCGAGACGGCCATCGACGGACGCCGCGCAACCGTACAGCCTACAAAGAGCCCATAAGACCACCATGACCAACGCGCTGTTGGAAGTCACCGGACTGACCACCGAGCTGCCGCCGAGCCGCGGCGGCGAGCGCCCGGTGCGCGTCTGCGACGACGTCGGCTTCAGCATCCGCCCGGGCGAGACCGTCGCCCTCCTCGGCGAGTCCGGCTGCGGTAAATCCATGACGGCGTTGTCACTGATGCGGCTGCTGCCCCTCGGCGGGCGCATCGCCGCGGGCTCGGTGTGCCTCGGCGATCAGGATTTGCTCAGGCTCACGGAGCGGGACATGCGGCGCATCCGGGGCGGACGCATGGGCATGATCTTCCAGGAGCCGCAGACTTCGCTGAACCCGGTGCTGACGGTGGGTGCGCAGATCGCCGAGGCGGTGCGGGTGCACGCGGGTATGCCGCGCGCCGGCATCGGTGCCCGGGTGGTGGAGTTGCTGCGCGCCGTGGGTATCCCGGATCCCGAGCGCCGGGCCGAGGAGTATCCGCACCAGCTTTCGGGCGGCATGAAGCAGCGCATCATGGTGGCCATGGCGCTCGCCGGTGACCCCGAGCTGCTGATCGCCGACGAGCCCACCACGGCGCTGGATGTGACCATCCAGGCCCAGGTGCTGCAGCTGCTGAAGGGCGTGCAGCGCGAGCGCGGCATGGCGGTGCTGCTCATCACCCACGACCTGGGCGTGGTGGCGGAGACGGCGGATCGCCTCGCGGTCATGTATGCCGGACAGATCGTCGAGCAGGCGAGTGTGGCGGCCTTCTTCGCTGGACCGGCCCATCCCTACAGCCGCAAGCTGCTGGAAAGTCTGCCCGCCGCGGACAAGCGCGCCGGCGCCCTCGCGGTCATCCCGGGCCGGGTGCCGCCGCTGGACCAGGACTTCACGGGCTGCCGCTTCGCCCCCCGCTGCTTCCGCGCCATGGAGCGCTGCCACGACACCGCGCCGGGCTGGGTCGACGCCGGCGCCGAGCAGCGTGTGCGCTGCCTGCTGTGGGAGGCCGGCACGCCCACGTTCGCGCCCGTGGCCGCGCAACAGGCCACGGACGGCGAGGAGGCGGCCGCGTCTGCGGATGCATTGCTCAGCACCGACGACCTGAAGATCCACTTTCCCATCCGCCGCGGGCTCTTCAAGCGCACCGTGGGGCATGTCAAGGCCGTCGACGGCCTGGATCTGGCCCTCTATGCCGGCCGCACCCTGGCGTTGGTCGGCGAGTCCGGCTGCGGCAAGACCACCGCCGGCAAGGGCATTCTGCAACTGGCGCGACCCACCGCCGGCGCCGTACATTACGACGGCGTGGATTTGTCGCGGCTCAAGCCCGCACGGCTGCGGCCCTATCGCAAAGACCTGCAGGTCATCTTCCAGGACCCCTTCGCGTCCATGAATCCGCGCATGCTGGTGGAGGACATCGTCGGCGAAGGCCTGCAGGCGCTCGGCATCGCCCCCGGCCGGGCCGAGCGGCGCCAGCGCGTCGCGGCGTTACTGGAGCAGGTGGGCATCGGCGAGCAGGCCCTGGGCCGTTATCCGCACGAGTTCTCCGGCGGCCAGCGCCAGCGCATCTGCATCGCCCGCGCGCTCGCGGTGGAGCCCAGACTCATCGTCTGCGACGAGCCCACCAGCGCACTCGATGTCTCCGTACAGGCGCAGATCCTGAACCTGCTCAAGCGCCTTCAGCAGGAGTTGGGGCTGGCCTACCTGTTCATTACCCACGACATCTCCGTGGTGTCCTACCTCGCCCACGAAGTGGCGGTGATGTATCTCGGGCGCATCGTCGAGCGGGGCAGCACGGCGCAGATCCTGGGCGAGCCCCGGCACCCCTACACCAAGGCGCTGCTCTCCGCCGTGCCCGTCGCCGACCCCGAGCGCCAGCGCGACATCATTCGCCTGGAAGGCGATATGCCCTCACCCGCCAACCCACCGGCGGGCTGCCACTTCCACCCGCGCTGCCCCGAGGCCATCGAGGACTGCGCGGCGGCCTATCCCGACGAGCGCCGCCTGGCGGATGGGCGCACGGTGCGCTGTATCCGGGGGCAGACCGACTGAGGCCCGGCGTTGCGACGCCACGCACACCGCCCACCCGGCACGCGCCCGCAGAGCCGCCGTCGGGGAGCGCTCTGAGCGTCAGGATGGCATTCTGCGGAGGCGCAGCCGCAGGCCCGTTCGTCCGGGTGGGTAGGCACCATCGATGAGTCGCCCGATCAACTCGCTTCACTCCAATCGGCTTCCGGCTCCTCATCGGAGAGGATGGCTTCCCAATCGTCCGCCGCCCAATCTGCTGCCTCTTGGGCATCGGGAAAAGGACCTTCTAGCTTACCGTCGGGAGTTTTCACCAGCCATACGTGGGTCACGTCACTCTCTGCAAGCTTATAGCAGCCATGAGGCGTGTCGAATGTCAGCCAACCACCACCACTAGCCGTTTCTAACCAGTTATCCAGCAGTCTCATCTTGCTCACGACATCCGTTACGGGCGCCTTTGCAGAGGCGATTTCCCGGCGACACCGATCCAGTTCTTGGCGATACGCGAAGTCTTCCATGAGCATGTGGTGATCTGTCTCGCTTCTCCGCCAAGCACAATACTCTGCCATTATTCCGGCGTACTTGCTCTCGAGCTGATTGATCAATGCCGTGTCCGTTTGACATTTACTTTGCGCGCTTGAGTCGTGCATCTTTACAGTAGAGTGTTGTCGGTTATGCGATTGGCGACAATGATAGCACAGTAATGACTGCCGCCAATCTCTCGAGCCCGTTCCGTGGGCCACTCGACTCCTGGACGTAAGCTGCGTACCGGCGTCCCGCACCGCGGCTTGGGGTACGGCTGATCATTGCTGTGATAAGGCTGCTTGGACGTTTTCAGCCGCCATCTGCGGCGCTCGCTTCACGTCGCTTTCCCACAGCCGGATAACACGCCATCCCGCCGCCTGCAGTTGCCTGGTATTCCGACGGTCGCGTGCGATATTGTAGCTGATCTTGTCGAGCCAGTAACTCGCGTTATGCCCTGCGGCCAATTTACGGCAGCGGGCTTCCCAGTTCCGTCCGTGCCAGAAGTCACCGTCCACGAACACCGCCAGCCGATGGCGCGGGAATACGAGATCCGGCTTGCCCGGCAGGTCTTTGGCGTGCAGTCGATAGCGCAGACCCATGGACCAGAGCTGGCGACGCAGGGCAAGCTCGGGCTTGGTATCACGTGCTTTGTTCCTGCGCTTCAGTTGGGATGCAGCCTGTGAGGCGGGCCGAAGCTGATCGAACCGTGGCGCTGTGGGCTGATGACTCATCGTCGCTCGCACTCAGTTGAGTGCCCGCTTCAACACCGCAATAACGTTGTCCGACCAGCGCGCATCGATCTTGGCGCGATTGCTCAGTCTGCCAGCGCATCGGTCGTGTGGATCAAGCTCGCGCGTGAGTGCGTAGGAGAAGTCCCAACGCTCTGTCTGCGGATGCAGGCAGGCGGCGACGACGTCGAATTCATCAACAGCATAGTAGCGCGAGCAGGGATCGCTTTTGGCGGCACGTGTGCGTTGAAAGTCGAGCCGATAAGTACCGTCCGCGTAGGGCCGGCGCAGAATATTTTTGCATTCGATGAAAATGGCACGACTCCCGCTGAGACTGACGCGCACATCAGGTCTGCCGTCCTCTTCGATCGTCTCGCACGTGGTGATAGCCGGCAGCTCGGAGAGCTGTCGCAACAGATGCGCCTCGGCTACCCAGCCGCGCACCGCCATCTTGAGACGTGGTGCACTCTCGATCAGATCGAGGATCTCGCTCTCTGCGAGCTGGAATTCCGTTGCGAGCTGATGGATACCCGTGGCTATGATTGGTGTTTGCGCTCCGGGCGCAGCTTCCGGCAGCGGCGGCCGACCGAGCGCTGTGAATTTGTCGGCAAGCAAGGCACGATGACCGGCGTCGAGGTTCTTGGCCGCCCGCTCGAAGCGGACATAGCGGAGAAAATGCTCTGGCACGCCACCGATCATGACCTCGACTGGCTCTTCCAGGCCATCTCTGGTGCGCTTCTGTCGTTCCCAAGCATGCCATCCGCGCTCGAGGATAGCAGTGACGTGCTGCTCCTTGAATTCGATTGAGATAAAGAACCGGGTGGGGCTGTGCAGCACCGGGTCAGCGGCGACGAAGAAGCCGCGCTCTGGATTGATGCCGAAGAACAGCGTCGTGTATAGGCCGAAGGGGTCCTGCCAGAGCTCATGCAGCTCTCCGGTATTCGGTCCGTATTTTACCTGAAAGCGATGCTCGTCGTCGGGTCGGTTCCGTGTTGGGCGGCTATTGGCGAAGAAGGCATAGGCGATGATACCCAAGCGCTCGCCATCCGGTGTCTCGAAGCTGATGCGAAACGGCGCCTCGGCTGGGTCGGAGCAGTGTAGTGTGCGACAGCCTGCCGCATTTAAGGCCGACAGGATAAATGCCAGCAGAGGGGCTTTCTGACTGCGGCTGACAGAGAAGCGCTGGTAGGTCATCGGGTTGAGCCCGAATAGGATGTCGGTGGGCGCACCGATGCGCGATTGCCTTTTCCTGTGCCGGGATGTGGGGCATGCTTGCCGACCAGGTGACGATATTTTTGCGCGACGGGTTGTGGTGGCTCTGGCGGCGGTGGCTCGCCGCGTCGAGATGGGATCAGTGTGACAGCGGGCTCCGGACGGGTGGACTCTCCGAGCAGGCGCTGGCGCATGTGTAGTGCAATCACTTCCGCCAAGGCGGAGGGGACTGCATTCCCCAGCTGCTTCTGGATCGCATTGATCGTGCCCAGCACCTCGAAGTCGTCCGGTATGGTCTGCAGCCGGCACAGCTCACGTGCAGACAAGCGCCGATTCCGCCAATGGAACGGGCCCGTCGCCGGCCCTGGCTGCGCGGTCAGGGTCCAGGAGGGCTGATCCTTGGCCAGCTTTAGCAAAAAGTTCCAGAATCTCCGGCGCCAGCCGAACAGCGGCACCCCCGCGCCCCGGTCGGTGTGGTAGAGGTAGTTGGAGCCTTCCGGGATCGACGGCAGTAGGTCGGCCCACTTTCCCCGCAGGACCAGCTGCGGGTCTGTATCGTCTTCGAGATCGCCGATGGCATCCCACGCGGTTCGATACACCGGCATGTCGAGCGCAAGTGCCAATTGGCCGTTGTCGATGTTGGTATCGGTAGCCCGATGTGTGGGACTGAGTGAGCCGAATTTGGAGCCATCCCGCGCCCCAACCAGAAAGGCTCGCTCACGCGTCTGCGGTACACCGAAATCGGCTGCGTTTAGCACCAGCAGCTCAACACCGTAGGCGGTTCCCTGCTCACGATTGATTGCCGCCACAATGTTGCGGATCAGCTGGATGCCCTCGTCCTTGCCGCGGAAGGCGAGACCAGCGACATTTTCCATGAGATACGCGCGAGGTCTTGCGTCTCTTAGGACGCGCAAGAATGCCTCGACGGTGGATGCGCGGGGATCTGCCAGTCTCCTAGCATCGCCGGTTGCCCAGTAGCCGCACTTGGAGAAAGGCTGACAAGGGGGGCCGCCGACGAGCACGTCGGCCTCGCCGGGCTCTAGCCCCGCCCGCCGCAGAAGCTCGACGGAAGCGACCTCGTGAATGGAGCTATGAATCGTCGGCCACTCACGGTTTGCGCGCAGTGTGGCGATACAGTCTTGGTCCATCTCGACGGCGGCGCGCGTCTCAAAGCCGGCCGCCTCGAAGCCGAGATCAAGACCGCCGGCGCCAGTGTAGAGACTGAGCGCTGTCATTCGCATCGTTGGCTTGCAGGGTGATTGCATGGGGATTCCACTGGTTCCTCCGGGCCGCCCGGTAGGTACGGGTGGCGTCGAACGCCATCAGCAGGCTCGATAAGCTCGTGAGCCGTGACAGGACGGTTGCATGGCTGGCACCGAGTACGGCAAAGACCGTGGGTGGCCCGCCTCGCGCACCTGCTCGGCGGCTGTGAGCCAGATCCCTTTGATCTTACCGTGCCCCCAACTTGTGTGCAGGACGGCGTGGCAGCTTATCGTCCGCTCGCACGTGTCACTGGCATCGCACTGCTTATTGCCGTGCCGCGGCCAGCCAGCGATCCAACGCATTGGCGAACGCCTGGCGTTCGCGCTGGCCGAAGGCCGACGGTCCGCCGGTGTCGACGCCGCTGGCGCGCAGGGTGTCCATGAAGTCTCGCAGGTTGAGGCGCTCGCGGATGTTCTCCGGCGTGTAGGGCTCGCCGCGGGGATTGAGCGCCGTACAGCCCTTGGCCACCACATCCGCCGCCAGGGGGATGTCGGCGGTGATGACCAAGTCGCCGGGCATGGCATGCTGGGCGATGTGATTATCGGCCACATCAAAGCCCGCACCGACCCGCACGCTGCGGATCAGCCGCGACGGTGGCGTCGCCAGGGGCTGATTCGCCACCAGGGTGAGGCGGGTGCGGGTGCGCTCGGCGGCGCGGAACAGGATGTCTTTGACGGGCTTCGGGCAGGCGTCCGCGTCGACCCAGATCTGCATGGCTGTGCGCTCCTTCGTCCTGTGCGGGTTTCACGACGCCAGGCGCCGCCCGGCTGCCGTGGCGAGTATACTGGGGGATTGACTTGAGCATCCCGACCCATGAACGCCTCCGCATCCGCCGGCGGACCCGCCGCCGGCAACAGTATGACGCCCGATTCTACAGACAACGCCACCCCCACAGCGCCGGACGCGGTTGCCGGTGACCCATCCCCCGGCGATGCCGCGGGCACCGAGCCCCGGTTCGACGACCTCGGCCTGCCGCCGTCCCTGCTCGCCGCGCTGGAGCGCGTCGGCTACGAGACACCGTCGCCGATCCAGGCCCAAACCATCCCGCATCTGCTCGCCGGGCACGACCTCCTGGGTCATGCGCCCACGGGCACGGGCAAGACCGCCGCCTTCACGCTGCCGTTATTGGCCAGACTGGACCTGAGCCAGCGTGTGCCGCAGGCGCTGGTGCTCACGCCCACCCGCGAGCTGGCCATCCAGGTGGCCGAGGCCTGCCGGCGCTATGCCGCGGAGCTACGGGATTTCCATGTCCTGCCCATCTATGGTGGCCAGGACTATCGCACGCAGCTGCGCCAGTTACAGCGCGGCGTGCATGTCGTCGTCGGCACGCCCGGGCGGATCATGGATCACATGCGCCGCGGCACGCTGGACCTGGATGCGCTGCGGGTGCTGGTGCTCGACGAAGCGGATGAAATGCTGCGCATGGGCTTCATCGATGACGTCGAGTGGATCTTGGCGCAGACGCCGCCGACGCGCCAGACAGCCCTGTTTTCGGCCACGCTGCCGCGGGCCATTCAGCGCATCGCCCAGTCCTACCTGCATGATCCGGTGCAAGTCAGCATCGCCGCGCGCACGGCGACGGCGGAAACCATTCGTCAGCGCTGGTGGCTGGTGAGTGGCCTGCACAAGCTGGATGCGCTGACCCGCATCCTGGAAGTGGAGCTGTTCGATGCGCTGCTCATCTTCGTGCGTACCAAAACGGCGACGGTGGAGCTCGCCGAGCGTCTGGAGGCCCGCGGCTATGCCGCCGCGGCTCTCAATGGTGACCTGCCGCAGAAGCTGCGCGAGCAGATCGTAGAGCGTCTGCGCCAGGGGCAGCTCGACATCATCGTCGCCACTGACGTCGCCGCCCGCGGGCTGGATGTGGAGCGCATCAGCCATGTGGTGAACTACGACATCCCCTACGACACCGAGGCCTATATCCACCGCATCGGCCGCACCGGCCGGGCCGGGCGCGCCGGGGAGGCGATCCTGTTCGTGGCTCCCCGCGAGCGTCGCATGCTGCGTGCCATCGAGCAGGCGACCCGCCAGCCCATCGAGCCCTTGCAGCTGCCGTCCACGGAAACGGTCAACGACAAGCGCATCGCCGACTTCAAGCAGCGCATCAGCGATGCCCTGGCCGCCGGCGAGCTGGATTTCTTGCAAGGCCTGGTGGAGCAGTACCAGCAGGAGCACGACGTGCCGGCGGTGGAGATCGCCGCGGCGCTGGCGCGGCTGGTCATCGGCGAGCAGCCCCTGTTGCTGCCGCCCGAGCCGGAGCGCCGGCCCCGCCGCGAGCCGCGGGAGCAGCGCGGCCGCCGCGATGAGCAGGGGCCACGCCAAGGGCGGGAGAGACGCCCGCGCACCCGCGAGCCCGATCGGGCGCATACGGATCGGCGCGAGCGCCGGGCGCCGGATGGCGGCGCAGCGACCACCCGCCGACAGGACCGGGGCCCGCGCCCCGAGCCCGGGCGCTGGCGCGACGGCGAGCGGGTGGACGAGCGCCCCCAGCGCAACGCGCCCTCGGCTGAGGGGATGGAGCGTTTCCGCATCGAGGTTGGCCACGATCACGGCGTGAAGCCCGGCAACATCGTCGGCGCCATCGCCAACGAGGCGGGCCTGGAAGGCCGCTACATCGGCCGTATCGATATCCGTGACGACCACAGCACCCTGGATCTGCCGGCGGGCATGCCGAAGGAGCTGCTGCAGCATCTCAAGAAGACCCGCGTCTGCGGTCGGCCGTTGGGCATCAAGCGTATCGGCGGCGGCGGGAGCGGGCCGCATCGGCGCTGAGTCCAGTGCCCTGTGTCTGCCCGAGGCGGTTCTCTGCTACAATCCCGGCTCGGGTGCCTCACCGGTCGGCACCATTGCGGCTCACCAGGCGCCTCACCAGGCCACTGGCGTCGCCGAAACCCGCTTTAAGCCGTTCGTGCTGCCGCCCGCGCTGCCGCCCAGTGCCAATCCGTCGGGCGCCTCCCGTTCCAGCCAAGCAAACCCGAACCCCGCCTGGACCGGCTCCCGGCGGCGCGCCCGTTACCCGTGCGCGCCCCAGGGAGGGCACAACCGGAGCTGATCCCATGTCCTTCGACACCCTCGGCCTCACCGCCGATCTCCTGCGCGCCGTGCGCGAGCAGGGCTACACCGAGCCCACGCCCATCCAGCGCCAGGCTATTCCTCTTATTCTCACCGGTGTGGACGTGCTCGCCGGCGCCCAGACCGGCACCGGCAAGACCGCCGGCTTCACGCTGCCGCTGCTGCAGCGGCTCGCGGAAACCCGCTCCGGCGGCGGCGGGCGCAGCGGCCCGCGCCCCATCCGTGCCCTGGTGCTGGCGCCCACCCGCGAGCTCGCCGCTCAGGTGCACGAGAGCATCGAAACCTATGGCCGCCACCTGCCCCTCACGTCAGCCGTCATCTTCGGCGGTGTGAAGATCAACCCGCAGATCGCCCAACTGCGTCGCGGCGTGGATGTGCTGGTGGCCACCCCCGGACGGCTGCTGGACCATGCCGGGCAGGGCACCATCGACCTGTCAAGGATCGAGATCCTGGTGCTGGACGAGGCCGACCGGATGCTCGATATGGGCTTCATCCATGACATCCGCCGCGTGCTGGCGCTGCTGCCGGCGGCGCAGCAACGCCAGAATCTGCTGTTCTCCGCCACCTTCTCGGACGAGATCAAGGCGCTCGCCAACCGGTTGTTGAATCGCCCGCAGCTCATCGAGGTGGCGCGGCGCAACACCGCCGCGGAAACGGTGCGCCAGGTGGTGCACCCGGTGGATCGCCATCGCAAGCGCGAGCTGCTGAGCCATTTGGTGGGGTCCAACGACTGGCGCCAGGTGCTGGTGTTCACCCGCACCAAGCACGGCGCCAACCGTCTCGCCGAGCAATTGCAGACCGACGGCCTGACGGCGGCCGCCATCCACGGCAACAAGAGCCAGGGTGCGCGCACCCGGGCCCTCGCCGGCTTCAAGAGCGGTGATGTGCGCGTGCTGGTGGCCACCGATATCGCCGCCCGCGGGCTCGACATCGATCAGCTCCCGCACGTGGTCAACTTCGAGCTGCCGAACGTGCCGGAGGACTATGTGCATCGCATCGGCCGCACTGGCCGCGCGGGCAACGCCGGCGAGGCCGTCTCCCTGGTCTGCGTGGACGAGCACAAACTGATGCGCGACATCGAGCGGTTGTTGCAGCGCCAGGTGCCCAAGGTAGTGCTGGCGGGCTATGCGCCGGACCCGAGCATCCCGGCGGAGCCCATCGTGCGGGGCAAGGGCGCTCGCGGCGCCCGCGGCCATGATCGCCCGGCGGACGGTGCCCGGCGTGGCGGTCAGCGCAGCGCCTCGGGGCGCAATGCCGCCGGGCGCGGCGGCGACGGCGCCGGCGGCGCGCGCAGATCACCACAAGCCAGCCGGCAGGACAGCGGGAAGCCACAACGCCGTTCGGAGCGGACGACGGCGCAGCAGACAGCGCAGGGCAGGGGCCAGGACGCCGTCGCGCCGCCCGCCGGGCGCAAGCCCAAGGCTGGCCATCAGCATCGCAAATCGCAGTCTGCCAACGCGGCCAATCCGCAACGCGGACACCGTCACAGCCGGTCCGGGCGTCGGCACGAGGTGGCGGCCCTGCTCGGCGGCGGCCGCGAGGATTGACGCCGCCCCGGACGCGCCGGACGCCTCAAGGCCCGGCGCCTGGGAGGAGCCGCCGCTCCGCCTCGCGGTACTTCGCGGCTGTTTTCGCAATGATCTCCGCCGGCAGCTCGGGCCCCGGCGGACGCTTGTCCCAGTCGAGCGTCTCCAGATAGTCGCGCACGAACTGCTTGTCGAAGCTCGGCGGGCTGCTGCCCGGCTGGTATTGGTCGGCGGGCCAGAAGCGGGATGAGTCCGGCGTCAGCGCCTCGTCGATGAGGTGCAGGCGGCCGGCGTCGTCCAGGCCGAACTCGAATTTGGTATCGGCGATGATGATGCCGCGGCCGCGGGCGTAGTCCGCCGCTTCGGCGTAGATGCGCAGACTGACGTCGCGGATTTGTGCGGCCAGGTCGGCGCCGATGAGGTCCGCCGTGTGCTCGAAGCTCACGTTCTCGTCGTGGTCGCCGACGGCGGCCTTGGTGGAAGGCGTATAGATGGGCGCCGGCAGCTTGTCTGCCAGGCGTAGGCCGGCGGGGAGCGGCAGGTCGCAGACGGCGCCCGTGCGCTGGTAGTCCTTCCAGCCGGAGCCGATGAGATAACCGCGGACGATGGCCTCCACCGGCAGCGGCCGCAGCCGTCGGACGACGACGGCGCGCTCGCCGAGGCTGCNGCGNGCAGCCGGATCGGGCACCACCGCCGCCAGCGGCCGATCCACCAGGTGATTCGGCACCAGGCCTGCGGTGCGCCGGAACCAGAAACTGGACACCCGCGTCAGCACTTCGCCCTTGCCCGGAATGGGCTGGGGCAGCACGACGTCGAACGCCGACAGCCGATCCGTGGTGACGATGAGCAGGTGATCATCGTCGATGCCGTAGATATCACGCACCTTGCCGCGGTTGATGAGCGGCAAGTGCGGCAGGTCCGATTGAAACAGGGCGTCTGCTCTGGCGGTCATGGTCTCAGGCCTTTGCGATGCATTGGTACCGGCGGCGCACGCCGGTGCGGGTGGCGCTGCATGCTGCGCAACCGGGCCGTGGCCCGTTGCCCCGCAGGCTTGCGGTTGCGACTATAGCAGCCCAGCGCGTCGGCTCCGTGCCCATTGCGGCCCGGGTACTCAGCCCTTGCGGTGCCCCGCGCGCCGTCGTCAACCCCATGATCAACGCCAGCGCGCCGGACAGTCAGCCCATGCCGCGAACCAAAGCCACGCCCGAGACACCGCCCACGGCCGCCACGCAGCCACCGCCCGACGCTGACGCCCAGGCCTTCCTGCGCGCCTTCCGCGGCAGTTTCACCTCGGCGTTGCGCTGGCATCANCTGGATGCCTTGTGGGCTGTGCTGCGCGCCGATGCCGAGGGCGGTTGGTACCTCTACGCCGTNGGCGAGGCGCCGCCGTCGGCGCCCGCCACCGCCGCGCAGGTGCGCCGCTTCATCGACGAGCTCGATGCCTTGCTGCGGCGCGAGCACGACGAAGACTACTGCGGCATCGTCTACGCCGACGATCTCAAGGCACCCGGCTTCGTCAAGATCTACGACCCGAACAACTTGGGCGTGGTCTGCGGCTTCAGTGACAACCCGCCGCTGCCGGGCTGGATCATGAGCAAGCGCAGGCCCGTGGACCTGCCGGCCGCGCAGCCCGCACCCCGCGGCCGGCGGCGCTGGTGGCAGCGGTTGTTCGGCTGAGGCCCTTGGGGCAACGGGTATCGCTAAACATCGCGCGTGATTGACCCCGCCGCACCGACTGCCTATGGTCCGCGACGGACCTGACAGCACACCGGAGACCCCATGGCGAAGCAGATCATCCATACGGACCAGGCACCGGAAGCCATTGGCCCCTATTCCCAGGCCGTGCGCGCCGGCGAGACCGTGTACTTGTCCGGGCAGATCCCGCTGGACCCGGCCACCATGAACCTGGTGGACGGCGACATGGCGGCGCAGGTGCGTCGCGTCTTCGACAACCTTCAGGCCGTGGCCCGCGCCGCCGGCGGCGAGCTGACCGACATCGTCAAGCTCAACATCTATCTGATCGATCTCAGCCACTTCGCGCTGGTGAACGAGCTGATGCAAGCCTACTTCAGCGCGCCCTATCCGGCCCGCGTCGCCATCGGCGTCGCCAGTCTGCCCAGGGGGGCGCAGGTGGAGATGGACGCCATCATGGTGCTGGAGACTTAGAGCGTCTGCGGCCGCCGGTTGCGGTCAGGGCGGTCTTGGGGCCTGTCAACCGATGGCCGGGTCATTGGTTGACAGCCCGGGACGGGCGCGGGACCATTCGCGCTCTTAATCCGTGCCGGCAACGCGATGGTGTTGCCCGGCCATACCGCCGCCCTCCGGCGGCCGCCCGATCGTCGACCGCCGCCCCTATGCAAGCCACTGTCACCCATGCCGCGACCGTCGCCGCGGACACCGCCGAGCGCCACGACTGGACCACCGACGAAGCCGAAGCGCTGCTCGGCCAGCCCTTCACCGACCTGCTGTTCGCGGCGCAGACGGCGCATCGCGCGCGCTTCGACCCCAATCGTATCCAGCTCAGCACGCTATTGAGCATCAAGACCGGCGGCTGTCCGGAAGACTGCGGCTACTGCTCCCAGAGCGCCCATCACGACACACAGTTGGGGCGTGAGCGCCTGTTGTCGCTGGATGCGGTGCTGGCGGCGGCCCGCAGCGCCCGCGCCGCCGGGGCGACCCGCTTTTGCATGGGCGCCGCCTGGCGCAACCCGACGGACAAGAACCTCGACTCCGTGCTGGCGATGGTCGAGGGCGTGAAGGATCTGGGGCTGGAGACCTGCGTGACCCTGGGCATGCTGACGGCGGCGCAGGCGCGGCGGCTCGCCGACGCCGGCCTGGATTTCTACAACCACAACCTGGACACCTCGCCGGAGTTCTATGGCCAGGTGATCTCCAGCCGCACCTACCAGGACCGGCTCGAGACCCTGGAGCATGTGCGCGCGGCGGGCCTCAAGACCTGCTCCGGCGGCATCCTTGGCATGGGGGAGGGGCGCCGGGACCGCGCCTCCATGCTGTGTCAGCTGGCGAACCTGCCGGCACACCCCGAATCCGTGCCCATCAACCTGCTGGTGCAGGTGGAGGGCACGCCGCTGTTCGGCAGCGAGCTCCTGGACCCGTTCGAGCTGGTGCGCACCATCGCCGCCGCCCGGGTCATGATGCCCGGCGCCTACGTGCGCCTGTCCGCGGGCCGCGACGACATGAGCGACGAGCTGCAGGCGCTGTGCTTTCTCGCCGGGGCCAACTCCGTATTCTACGGCGAGCGCCTGCTCACCACCGCCAACGCCGGCAGCGAGCGTGATCTGGCGCTGTTCGCCCGCCTCGGGCTCGCCTTCGAGACGGCGGACCTGCCGGACCGGGATGCGCCCGGGGCCTGTCACCGGCATCCGCCGTCGGCACCCACCGCCGCCGGCTGATGGGCACAGCCCTGCGGCATTCGGGGACCACCGGTGCGCGTGCGCAAGGCGTCACCGGCCAGCGCCGGCGTGATGATGCGGCGTTGCGCGCGGCGCTGGAGCGCCTGCGCGACACCCATCTCTACCGGGCCCGCCGGGTGCTGGATGGCCCCCAGGGGGTGCGGCCGGTCATCGATGGCCGTCAGGCGTTGTCTTTTTGCAGCAACGATTACCTGGGCCTCGCGGCGCACCCGGAACTCGCGGCCGCCCTGCGCGCGGGTGTCTCCCGCTATGGCGTGGGCAGCGGTGCCGCACACCTGATCACCGGTCACAGCGCAGCACACCGCCGCCTGGAGGACGACCTCGCGGCCTTCGTCGGCCGGCCGCGGGCGCTGCTGTTCTCCACCGGCTACATGGCCAATCTCGGGGTCATCAGTGCGCTGTGCGAGCGGGGCGAGACGCTCTACGCGGATCGGCTGAACCATGCCTCCCTCAACGACGGCGCCCTGCTCGCCGGGGTGCGCCTGCGGCGTTATCCGCACGCCGACACGGCGGCGCTGGCGCGCATGCGCGCCGGCGGCGATGCCGCCATGCTGGTGAGCGACGGCGTCTTCAGCATGGACGGCGATTTGGCGCCGGTGCCGGCACTCGCCGCCTGCGCGGATGCCGCCGGCGCCCGGCTGCTGGTGGACGACGCCCACGGACTCGGCGTCGTCGGCCGCGACGGCCGTGGCACGCTGGATGTCTACCGCGAACAGGGCTGGGACGACGCCGGCGATGTCATTGTCATGGGCACCTTGGGGAAGGCCTTCGGCACCTTCGGCGCCTTCGTCGCCGCCAGCGATGCCGTCATCGAGACGCTGATACAGCGCGCCCGCAGCTATATCTACACCACGGCCCTGCCGCCGGCGCTGGCCCATGCCACGTCTGCGGCGCTGGCGCTGGCGCAGCGCGACGCCTGGCGTCGGGCGCATCTGCAGGCACTTATCGCGCGTTTTCGCGCCGGCGCCGCGGCGCTCGGCCTGCCGCTGATGGCCTCGACCACGCCCATCCAGCCGCTGCTGGCGGGCAGCGCGCAGCGGGCGCTGGCCTGGAGCCGCTGGCTGGAGGCGCAGGGCGTCTTGGTGACGGCCATCCGCCCGCCGACGGTGCCCAAGGGTGCGGCACGGCTGCGGATCACCCTGTCCGCGGCACACGCTGAGCAGGATGTCGAGCGGCTGTTGGCGCTGCTGGCGCGGCTGCCGGATCGGGCCGTGGGCGATTGATGGCATGCGGTGGCTCGCTCGTGCGCCGGCGTGGTCGCAATCCCGATCGGCGTTGGCGTTGGGGGCGTCGTCGCGGGGGAGCGTCGACGATGACAAGCGGCGTGAGCGTTGGAACGCGGGGCAGCGTCGGCGGGAGATGAGCGGATGAAGGTCGCCTCGAGCACCCATCAACCGGTACGCACACCCCTGGTGCTGGTGCATGGCTGGGGCATGAACGCCGGTGTCTGGGCCGGCCTGCCGGAGGCGATCACCCAGCGCTTCGCGCCCCTGGCCGTGGATCTGCCGGGCCATGGCGGAGCGCCGTTCTCCGCCGGGCAATGGTCCCTGGACCATTGGGCGCAGGCCTGCCTGGACCAGGTCAGCGCGCGCTCGCCCGCGGGCGACCATACCCCTGCGGTCTGGCTCGGCTGGTCCCTGGGCGGGCTCGTGGCCTTGCAGGCGGCGCGGCTGGCGCCGGATCGCGTCAGGGCGCTGGTATTGCTGGCGGCGACCCCCCGCTTCGTGCGCGCCGTGGACTGGCAGGTGGCGGTCCCCGAGGGCACGCTCGGACAGTTCCACGATGGCCTGCTTGCAGATCCGCAGGGCACACTGGAACGCTTCCTCGCCCTGCAGGTCCGAGGTGCCGATGACGCCCGCGCGCTGCTGCGACGGCTGCGCGCGGGACTGGCGGGACAACCCGCCGCGGACCCGGCGGCGCTGGCTCAGGGGCTGCAATTGCTGCGCGAGGAGGACCTGCGCGGGCCGCTGCCGGACATCCGCCCGCCGACATTATGGCTGTTCGGCGAGCGTGACACGCTGGTGCCGGCCGCCGCCGCCGAACGCGTGGCCCTGCTGATGCCCGAGGCCCGGATGCAGGTGCTGGCGGGGGCGGCCCATGCCCCCTGGCTCTCCCACGGCGGTGCGACCGCCGCGGCCATGATCAAGTTTCTGGATAGCATCGGGCTATGAACGCCATCGACAAAACGGCCGCCCGCCGCGCCTTCGATGCCGCCGCCGCCGGCTATGACGCCGTCGCCGTGCTGCAGCACGAGATCGGCGAGCGCATGCTGGAGCGGCTCGACTACATCCGTCTCACGCCACAGCGTGTGTTGGATTTGGGCTGTGGCACCGGCGTGGCCCTGGAGCGCCTCGCCAAGCGCTATCGCCGGGCGGAAGTCATCGGGCTCGACTTTGCCCACGGCATGCTCGCCCGGGCCCGGCGCCGGGGGCACTGGCTGAACCGACCGCGGGTGGTCTGCGCCGACGCCGAGCAGCTGCCGCTGGCGGATGACTCGGTGGATCTGGTGTTCTCAAGCGTGACGCTGCAATGGGTGAACGACCTGGATGCCACCTTTCGCGAACTGCTGCGGGTGCTGCGCCCGGGCGGACTGCTGTTGTTCAGCACTTTCGGTCCGGATACCCTGAAGGAGTTGCGCGCCGCCTGGGCCGCCGTGGATCCGGGCGAGCACGTCAGCCCGTTCTTGGATATGCACGACATCGGCGATGCCCTGGTGCGCGCGCGCTTCGCAGACCCGGTGATGGATGTGGAGCGCATGACACTCACCTATGCCGACATTGGTGGCCTGATGCGGGATTTGAAGCAGTTGGGGGCACGCAATGCCCTGGCGGGGCGCCCGCGGGGGCTCACCGGGCGCCGGCGGCTGGCGGCGCTGGCCGCGGCCTACGAGCGCGAGCGTCGGGACGGGCACCTGCCCGCCACCTACGAGGTGGTGCATGGCCACGCCTGGGTCGCGGTCAAGGCGCAGCCGCAGTTCGTCACCGATGACGGTGTTGCCATCCCGCTCGCGGCCGTGGTGCGCCCGCACAAGGCGGCGGGGGGGCGGGGATGAGCGGTCTCTTCATCACCGGCACCGACACCGGCGTCGGCAAGACCGAGATTGCGGCGGGCCTGCTGGCGGCCTTCAAGGCCCGGGGCATCAGTGCCGCGGGCATGAAGCCGGTGGCCTCCGGCTGCACACCCGGCGACGACGGACTCCAGTCCGACGACGCCATCAAGCTGCTGGCGGCCGGCGGCGTCGATGCGCCCTACGACGAGGTGAACCCCTTCGCCCTGGCAGAGGCGATCGCGCCACACATCGCTGCCGGTCAGGCAGGCGTGGATATCCGGCTCGGTCGTATCCGCGAGGCCTATACCGCCCTTGCGCGGCGTGCCGAGTGGGTGGTGGTGGAGGGCGTCGGCGGCTGGCGGGTGCCGCTGGGACCGGCCCTGGCGGTGAGCGACCTGCCCGAGGCATTGGATATTCCGGTGGTGCTGGTGGTGGGGCTCAGGCTCGGCTGCCTGAATCACAGTCTGCTCACCGCCGAGAGCATCCGCGCCCGCGGCGTGCGCTTACTGGGCTGGGTCGCCAACGAGATCGACCCCGACATGCAGGCCCGGGACGAGAACATCGCCACCCTGGCCGCGCTCATCGACGCGCCGACGCTTGGCGTCGTGCCCCGCCTCGACCTGCCGAAGCCCGACGTCGTCGCCGAATACCTGAGTCTGGAACCGCTGCTGCGCTGATCGCCGCCGCCCACGGCTGAGCCGCACCGGCGAGCCGATGTGGCAGGGCCGCCGCGTGCTAAGCTCAAGCGCAATCAAGCGTCGCCGCGCCGGATGTAGACGCACGCCCGGCGGTCACGGCCATCTGTGGCTGCGCCCGCAAGGTGCCCCGTTAGGAGTCAAGTCATGTCTGCCCCGACCCCGTGCCAATGTTTCGCGGCGCCCAGGGCCGCACGCCGCCGCGCCGCCCTGGTGCTCGGCACCGTCGCGCTCTGGCTGGCTGCCACCGGCACGCAAGCCGATCCCATCGGCCA
>PR_CR_10_Liq_1_inCRDRAFT_1000784_pt1 | contig 19178 bp, 17 predicted proteins | sample PRCRCaboRojoPR_3_FD_10241 | JGI IMG/M metagenome (IMG submission 10241)
TGGTTTGTTTGAGTAAAAGTAGTGGTCATCCAAAGGCTCTCCTTGGATGCTTTCCCACCTAAAGGCACAAAAAGCCCCTGGCAGCACTGAGACAAACCCAAAAAAGGACTCCATAGACTTGTCCATGAAGTGAGAAACTCGGTACTCTATGTCCTGGGCTGCCTCCACAAAACGACAGTACTTAGGGTCGCCTACTCTGATTTCTCCACAGGTGCCTCCTATGTTTTCTCTGTGCTCCATTTCTTTCACGAGGTAGTAAACAGCGTTTTCTTTCGGAATAGTTCCACAGTCTATCAAAACTGTGTACACAGGGTTGACGTGTGGACAGACGACTTTGAAAAACCATCTGTGGGAGTTGAGCTTTCCTTTGTTGGCTTCTTTGATTCCAGAAACCAAAGTAAGAGTTGGGTAGTTCTGTTCCGGGTTCTTGGGACAAGTAAACTGGGTGGCAAAGGTGTGCAAGGAGTCTGGAGAAGCTTCTTGCATTTGGTCCCACCGAAAGATGTTCATAGTTTCGCCAAAAGTCTTCATGCTTTCACTTAGTTTTTCAGTGCCGTCTTGAATGAGGACAACTCCAATGGACTCAGAAGACTTCACGAGTCCTGAAGACAGCATCATTTCTGAGTTCGCACAGACAGCTTGGAGTGTTTCTTGGAGTTCGAAGGATTCTTCGTTGTATATTGTAATGCAAATAAGAACTTTACAACTGGAAGTCTGGCCCAAGTCGTAAAGCAAAGGAGGAAACTCACAAGAGTTGTAAGCTCCTTGGGAACTTAAGTTCACTACTTTGTATTGGAGAGAGTCTGTTTGGTGGTTAGGTTCGCTTTGTTGAGTGATTGAACAGGACACTGAGTCTTCGCTTTGGCCAGAACTTTCAGTAGACATTTTTATTTAATGCCGGACTACGAAGTTTCTGTGAACAATCCCGAATTCAGAGCCAACTTAAGCTTTGTTTACTTAGAAGAAAAAGACTTTTGTATAAAAGCAGGGAGTTACTTGTTTTCCCTAACACTCAAGTTCACTCAAGAACCTGACCTCAAGCTACTAGAAAGTCTTACTTCAGTCTTTAAAAGCCTCACTGACCAACTCCACCACATGACTTTGGTGCCTCAGAATGACTCCCACTTAGAAGTAACCACTACTGAGCAGAACCTACACATTTCAGCTCCTTCGGGCGAAAACATGACCTTGCCTAAGGAGTTTGTCAAACTGGTGGAGTACCAAAGCCACCCTAACTTTAGTATAGTTAAGCATCTGACTGATAAGCTCTTGAACTCCTTAGAAGTTAAGGGCCTCAACTATTTAAAAGTAGGTGTAACAAACCATGCTAAAACTTTTGAAGCAACTACAAAGACAGTCTTTAAATAATTAAATGTCCGAAGAAGGTTTGTTGTGCCCGATATGCATGGAAAGGTTCAATGATAGTCGCCGTCCTCCTTTAATACTTGGTTGCGGCCACACTTTTTGCAGGGAGTGCTTAACTTACCTGCACCAGTCTAAACAAGAACTTAAGTGTCCGCAATGCAACAAAGTGGATTCCAGAAGCGTAGGAGAGCTTCCTAAAAACTTCATTCTTTCTGAAATCATTTTGAAAGCTATTTACTCAGGAAACACTGACCAAAACCCTTGGAGCTGCAAACTACACCCAAGCGAAGACTTAGCTTTTATTTCCCAGAAAACCAGGCAACTGTTTTGTTCAGAGTGTCTTTCTGACAACCAAGTAAATGACTTAGTGCCTTTAGAACCCCAAAGCATCAACACTCAAAGCAAGGCTTGCAAAGACTTGTACGATAGCGTAACCTCTTTTGAGCTTGGCTTGCGTGCTGAAATTTGTTGTGAACTAGGAACTGCTTTAGAGGGTCACAAACTTAGAGTTCTTCAGAAGGTAGAGAGCCAGTACTTAGAAGCTATGCAAGCTCTAGACAGCCAGTTTAACTCTTACAAAGAAAAAGTCGAAAAAGGCTTTGAAAAAGAAACAAACAAACTGAACGACGCAGGTCAAGTCTTTGAACTGCTTAAAGAAATGAAAACTATAGGCTTGGAACTTCAAGAGTTCACTAGGGAAATGAGTGTGCCTAAACAACTCCAACTGATTGGGAGTTTAATGCACTTAAACCAAATAGGAGTGAGTTCAGACTTGAAAAAGTTACTAGGAACTCCTTTTGAGCATCAAAACAAGTTTGAAGTCTCTCCAGAGTCACTTGAAGTTCCAGCATCAATCATTGAAACTCCAAAGTACTTAATAAAAGGGATAGGGTCTTCAAACGACACAACTGAAAGGAAACTAAGCAGGTTCAGCAACCCAACTAACCGCTGGGGAATCTTTGAAGGCCGCAAGCAAGTAGAAGCAGTTTCATTCACGGTGAACAAAGACCTTTACATAACAGCTATTGGAGTTGGAAACGCGTACTACACCAACAAAACAGTTAAACTTGAATACTTAGCTATACTGCAAGGCGCTTCAACAGGGTCGCCCAGTATCTACCAAGACTGCGACTTAGACTTGCAATATGACGGTTCTACAAACAAAGTCTACAAAGTCAACTTAAAACGCGCAATCAGAATAGAAGCTTTTCAAGACTACAGCATCAAACTTATGCTTAAAGGAGAAGCTGGGGTTTTTAGAGGAGGTTCGACTTCCAGGGACAAAACTACAGACAACGGAGTGATTTTTAAGTTTAAGTCGTGTGTTTATGAAAACGAAGAAGTTAAAAATGGCGAAAACGCAGATGACGGACCTATTTTTGATATCCATTTTAAAATGAGTTTGCAGGAAAACACTCAAGAAGTTTGTTTCTGGAGATATGAAGAATTAGAATCTACTTTGTACATTGAGTCTGAAAGTCGGTCTTGCTTTTTAGAGTTTTCTTTTGATAAAACTGTTTTCATGAGTGCAGTTGGATTGTGCAGACCATCAATCATTAATTCAAAAACTCTTGTGAGATCAGTTAAAATCTACGAAGGATCTTCTTTGATTCACGAAATGCCCAAACCGGTAGAATTGACTTACTCAAGCGAAAACTCTATGTGCAGAGTCTATATTGGAAGCTCAGTTAAACTTAAACCAAGCCAACTCTACACCTTAAAAATGGAAATTAGAGGCCCAATTCAACTTTATTCAGGAAAGAGCACCAAGTTTCAGGTAAGCAGTGAGGGGGTCCAATTGAGCATCCAAAACTCAGAGTCTTCAGAACCTATTGCTGCACTATTTGTTTCAAAAACTGAGACTGAAACTGGGTTTGAAATAGGAGAAGTGCCTCCCAAAATAAGTGAACTTGCTGGAGGCGAGGTAAAACTTGCTAGGTTTGAAGACTTCGATAAACAGTGGCACTTGAACAACGAAAACCAAGTAGAAAGTTTCAGCTTTAACTTTAGTGAAGAAGTACTTTTGACAGCTATAGGTTTAGGTAACTGTGTCAAAACAGGGTCTTTTATTACAGTTGAAAGCATTCAAATTCTTTACGGAGTTAGCACTGCTGGACCTGTGTTGTACAACTCCAAACACCCTGTGTGTCTGTACAATCACACTGACACCAAACAAGTAGTGAAGGTCAGCTTAGAGCCCTTTGTTAGGATCTCTAGCGAAACCACCTACACAATACGAGTAGTCATGAAAGGTGAAGGAAAGGCCTATAAAGGTAAAAAGTTCAAAGGCTCAGTTATAAAGCAACCCAACGGAATCATTCTAAGGTGTTTGAAGTCACGCATGAGTGGAAATGACAAAAGGAATGGAGACAACGAGTCTGCAGGGCCTATATTTGACTTTTACTACATTGCTATTCACGAGAAGTACACAGTCAAGCAATACTCAGAGCTCGTGGGCAGGATCTTTCCAAAGCTAGCAGAACCAAACAGAGTCTCTCCCGAAGAAGTCATGGCTGAGGAATACAAAGTATGTAGGTACAGCAGCACTGGGTCCTCTTGGCACGTAAACACGGACGGAAAGCAAGTTGAAGCCATTTCGTTTAAAGTGAGTTCTCGAGTGTACTTGTCAGCACTGGGCATAGGCAATGCTTATGAAGAAGGCCGCAAAGTGACTGTTAAGAAAATCCAGGTGAGGGAAGGAACAGGCACAAAAGGGAAAAAGATCTATGAACACCCAGACAAAGAAAAACTCATTAACATAGGCGAAGAAAGTAGGTTCGTAAGAGTAGCTCTTAGTCGCTCTTTAAGGCTGAACCCTGATTCCTGGTACACAGTTAGAGTTAAGTACAAGCCTGGAACTCCTATTTGCAGAGGCACTTCACCAGACAACCACCCTGCAGCTGCTTCTGTTCAGTTTGACTTTGAAAAAGCTAAGTTCGACCAAAGAGATGTTGAAAACGGAAGCCATGAAGTGCACGGGCCATTGAAAGATTTTTACTTTTACCTTTAATAAGTGATGAGTTTTATTATAAAATCCTAAATAATTGATTTAGCTCGTAAAGATAACTAATCATTTGTTTAATTATTTAGAATGGAATTTACCATGAAGAATTCTGATTTAAGTTGAAATTCGTGCAGTAATTCGAAACTATATTCAAAATGTGCTCGAGTGACTTCTGCTTTTCATTAGCTTCAGTCAACAAAAAAAACTGTCGCTGGTTAACCTGAACTAAGTAGTTGTTTGCTAGTTCAAGTTCCAGAATTTTATTCTGGAGTTCTTGTATAGTACTTTCTTGCTTCTTAACTTGTGCACTAAGCTGGTTGTAAGAGGGATCTTTATTGGGACTTGGGTGATTCGTGCTAGAAACCTTTCTTTGAAGCAATCGCAGCATATCAGGCCTGTCTTTTCTGAAGAACTCGTGGAAGAACTCGTGAGGTTCTTCTCCGCTGGTTCTTTTTTTGTGGAAGCCGTACATGTTGAGTTGTCTTATGAAGCTCCCTAAGTTCTTGTGCTTGAAGTTTTCTTTCAAGACAACCGAAGAGAACACTTCTGGGTCTTTGATTAAGAAAGAAGTACCTTCTTCTGACCAAGAGACGATACTCGAGTAATTTTCTGAGTTCACGATTTTGAAAACCTTCTTAATGAACTTGTTGGGCTTCTTCGAGTAAGGCATTTGAGTGCACATTATTAATTATTAAGGTGTAAGTTTAGCTCAATTTTTATTTAATATGAACCCAATCGGTATTTAGAGTACTGCGTGAAGGCCTTGACTTAAATAATTTGTGGAGTTAAGTGGTTGGCAACACTTTTGAGTTATCAGATTGATAGAAGTCAATCAAGAGTTCGTTTACCAGGAACTGCAAACTAGTAATTTATTGAGGAATTCACTATCTTAATCGAATAGTATTAGAAGCCATTTAAGTCTTACTCAAACCTACAAATAACAACTCACTACTGTAAAAAGAACACACAATGAACTCCTCAGCCAAAACTTCTAAGCCATAAGCTAAAGAACTAGTTGGGTAGCACTCCAGCTTTCCCTCAGAAAAAAATTGAAATCCACTTTGCATGCAAGCAGCTGCAATTCCTTTTTGTGTTCTGTGGTGCCTCCAAACTCCTCCTGTGAACTCAACTCGTTCAATTGTCTTGAAGTTCCTTAAGTCTGACAAGCACAGACCCTCATCAAAGCTCCCTGTCATCAGTAAATTCTCCTGAGTTGATATACTGCAGATATCCTGGGTGTGTTTTTCAATCGTCTTAATGGAACTTTCTATTCTGACGTCCCTTATTTCGAGTCTGCCCATAAACTTGGGTACAAACAATAAATCTTGGTCGTTGTGCACACTCCAGATCTCGTAGGGATTAACTTTTTGTAAACTAGTTACTGTTTGCAAGTTCAAGTCTACAGTAGCAATGCTTCCGTCTAGAAAAGACACAAAGCAAGTGCTATCTCTTAGGCTAACCATCGAAGCACAGGAACTATGGACTTGCATCTCACTCAGCAAGTTTTCTTGGTCAGTCGAAAACAAAGACCCCCGGGAAGTGCAGCCTACTAAGTAGTCTTTGTGGGCTTTAAGGTCTAGAACTCCGCTTTCCAGAGGTATTTTGTGGCCTCTTTCTAAGAACTGGACTGAACCTGACTTATTTTGGGACTCCGAGTCTAGTTGGTAAGTTCCAAAAACAACTTCATCTTTCCAGTGCACCAAGCAGTCAGGGTGTTGGTCAGTAAGTACTCTTTTAGTAAGTTCAAACATTCCAATAAAGATGTTCTTGCGAGGTGCAATCACTAAAGCTAGGACTTTTTCAGTTTACTCCAGAAAAGTTCAAAAGCAAGCCTGGAACACTCAGTAACTCGAACTTAGGCTTATTTCGCTATCCACGCAAAACAAAACCACTACTTCTTACTTGAATAACATGGCTTTTAGTTACGAAGCTTTTCTGCAACTGAGTACTGAAGAAGACCTTCTGCATAAACTATCTGAAGAAGACATCAAGTAAGTTTTAGTTAGACTTGCTTTGCGGCCAACATGTAACCCTTTAAGTTAAAGATGAATATTAAAATTAATGCTTCCAAGACCCGAAAACAACCACTACCGAAGACTGCATCCTCAGCCAAACACCTCCCTTAGTTACTTTCAAGGCAACTGCTACTTGGTGTATTTCTTTTGTATTCTTCCTGTTGTATTTCTAATAGTCTTATGGATTGTTATAAGCTTTTACTTAAACTAGTACTGCTGACTGAGTTTTTCTTCTCTGTAGAACTTTGACATATAGTAGTTTGCTTCGTAGTACTTAAACACACACCTGTCCACACAGTTCTTTTCTGAGGCATTCAAGTCTGTTTCTGAAAACTTAGGAGTGCAGATTTGCTTGCAGTATTTTTTAATGCCGTAAACAAACCCAGAATTGATTTTAACAAGCTGTTCGTCACTTAAGTCAATAGGGCTGCTCATATTTATTAGTTATTTTGGGCTTCACGCAGCATTTCTGAAAAAAATTCGTCGGTTTCAGCAGCTATGTTTATTTTCTTAGGAGGGATTCTTCTTTTGGGTTTGATCACTGGAGGGGTTTTTTCTTGGAACTTAATAGGAACTGGAAAGTGCCTTAGTATTTGGTATGTATTTCTGTGAGAAAACTCCACTTGCAGTATGTCTAGTTTCTTGGTTCTTTGTAGTTTGAACTCTAGTTTTTGTATCTCTGGTTCAGCAAACACGTCGAAACAGTTAGTTTGGGGTTTAAGCATTAAGGTGTAAGTAAGTGGCTTGTTAAGTTGTTCTAATTCCAATGTTGGTTTTTGTTTAGGTTCAAAGCTGCTTGCAATTAAAGGGGTTGATTTAAAAGAACTTTGAACTAAGTAACTTTTAGAAGAAACTTGAGCTGGAAACACACTGGGAACTTTGAGCACTGAAAACTGTTTGTTGCTAGTTTGGCAAAGTTTCTGGCTGATTTCTTGGACTTGGGCTTCTTTTGCTTGTAAGTTTTGTTTACATAAAAGTATTTTACTTTTGACTTCTGTGATTCTCTTTTGCAAGTTAATAGTTTCAGCTGAGTTGGTTTCCAGTTGCTTTTTTCGGTCTTCTAGTTGTTCTAAAGAACTACTGATTTCAGTTTTGAATTCAGCAAAGCCACCTTGGATGCTTGTTAGTTTTTCCTTTAATTTGCAGTTCTCGCTTAGAACTTCTGTTTTTTTGGCTTCTAAGTTCTGCAAGTAATTGACTTTTTTTTCAAGTAAAGACTGGTCGATGAAGTTAAGTTTGGAAGGGCTTTTTTTAATTCTTTTGGTGAGGTTACTTAGTTCTTGTTCTAAGCAAGCTGTTTGGAGTCCTTGGTGTTTTAGCTGAGTTTCGGCTAAGAACTGCCTTCTTTGTGCGTCTGTGGCTTCTCTTTGCTTTTTTCTAATTTGGTTCTGCAAATACCGCACATTGCAGTGTCCATTAGCTTCACTTCTATTAGAAACTCTACTTTTGGAGCTTTCACTGCATTGCAGTCGGAAGTCTTCTCGGTACATATTTATCTTTATAAACTTCACACACTAGTCAACTAGTTGAGTTGGAGTTCTAACTATGCTTTCTTCTTTGGTGTACCTAGAAGGAATCCCCAACACAATCCTGTAGGCGTCTAGAATGTGTTTAGTTCCTTTGTGGAGTTCTGAGTTGTGCTTGGCGTAGCTTAGTTGTTCTTCTGAAGGAGTAACTTTAGGCCTTCTACGGAACCTGTAAATCTGGAACTTGTAGTCTTCTGGCCAGTCTTGTTCTTTAGGGGTCAAGTACCCCAGTCTCAAAAGTATCTTTGCAGCTTTGATCTTTTCGTTCAGTTCTGCAGTTTCTAGTTGCCAAAAGTGCATTGCAACTTTTTGGGCTTCGTCCAGGACTTTGGAGTACTTCTTGTATTCAAAACAGAACTTGGAACTGTTTGCAGCTTACCTTTTGACTTTGCGGAGGGTTTCTTCTCTAACGTGCTGAGCAACGTACTTGTCGAAGCAGTTGTTGCAGGACTTCAGAAGGTATCTGTAAGTGCTTTGTACAAAGTGCTTCCTGACTAAGGGGTTCAATAGAAGTACCTTTTTATGAAGCATTTTTAGTAAGATTAGTTGTTTTGGAGTTCTTTATGCTTTTAAGCAGAGTATTCGTAATTAAGCACTTAATACCTCAATAACTGTAGAAGTTCGTCAAGCAGCTTCATGAATTCCAGCGACCTCTAAGTGTAAGTTACTTCCTCCAGGTCAATAGTTTCAAGTGCTTCTTTTAGGTTGCTGTCCAGCAACTTCCTTATGTGGACCTCAGAGGGGTTGCCTTCAAAGTCCTAAGTAGAATTTACAATCGACAGTTCTATAATGTGCTCTAGAATTTCACTAATTACTTTGTCTGAACTCTCTGTTTTTAACAAGTGCAGCAGTTGTTCATGCCCTCCTGCTTTGATAAAGAGTCTCTGGACCTTAGTTTTTCCTTTGTAGAGTTTACAGCAAATAGCTGCTGCAAGTATCCTTAAAGGGCGCTGATTGTGACTCATCAAAGGCACCAGTAACTCTATGATGTTGCGTTCAACTAGTTTCTGCACAAAAGCGTTATTGTCTTCTTCAAGAGTAGTATAAAGGAGCAGCATTGAGTAGTCTCTCAAGTCAGGAGTTCCAGAGTGGATATTTTCCAGAATTCTTTTGGACAACTTAAGCAAATAAGGCTTGACTAGTTCTGGTTTTTCCAAAGAAACTTCTGTTAAGTAAGCAAAAGCCAAAGCTGAAATAGTTTGAGGCTTGGCAGCCCATGTTTTTCGGAGTTCGTAGTTAGCCCCTAAAGGCTTATTGATTCTTGTGCAATTAAGTATTTTTCTTACATTGCAGTTAGTTCTGGCTTCCAAAAGTTTAATTGCTAAACCTTGCTCTGCTGAGTCCTCCAAACTCCTTTCGCTGTCCAACTCAGTGTTTAAAAGTGACTCTTGAGACACACTTTCTGAGTAAGGGAAATTTCTGTGAGTTAGGTTTTTGGGCTTACTTGAGGGAGGCTAAATAGGTGTTACTAGTCTACTTTCACAGCATCCCATTTTAGAATTCAAAGTTAATTTAAATCATAATGAAAAACTTGCTGGAGTATTTGAGTTTTTCCGAAGAAGTGGACTTTTACCTGCACTCTAAAGAAACAGTTGAAGGGGGTGTGTCCGAAGCCCTGGAGTTGCTTGAAGGAGTTAGCAAGCACAAACGCAGGTCTGGTGCTGCTGCCCTTTTATATTCTGCAGTTAAAAGGTACCCAAAAGAAGTCTGGGTAAACGACCTGCAAAGCACCTGCAGAGAAATACTGAACTTAGGAGGACTGTCTGTGGTTTCCAACTACTTAACTTTAGTAGTTAAACAAATCCAGCCTTCAGAAAGGAACTTAGCTCTTGAACAAGAACTCCGCACATCACTAAACATTTTTTACTTTGTTTTGTGTAGTTTGCCTTGTGACGAACTAAGAACTGAGCTTTCTCTGGACAACTACAAAGTCGAAGACAACCTTTTGGAACTGATCAAGTTGTCTATGGAGCTTTCACACATTCCTGTGAAAAAAGTTTCGATGCTGCTTTACAAGTACCTAGAGATCATACTAAAACCTTTTCCAGAAGAACCCATTCCGCACCTACCTGAAAACATTGCAGTTGAAGTTCCTAGATACAAACTAACACCTAATAACTCAGTGGAGGCTTTTTACAGAAGAATGGTGTGCAGAGGGAACTCAATTCCTGAAACACTAGTTGTAGGGTTGCTGCGTGCAGTTTTGTCTTGGTTCCCCAACTCTTCAACTACAGGAGTGGTGCTGAAACAAGAGTGGCTGTCCCCTTTGTTTTTGTACGAAGAAAACTTTGAGTGCTTTGTAGACCTTGAAAGACAGTTCGACTGTGATTGCGAGAACTGTGACGAAGAAGGGCATCCTCATGAAAGCCAGAGACACGTATTCATTACTTTCGTGTACATTTCTAAGGTTTTTGAAATTTTGTTGAAGGCTTTTAAACTCAACCACAAAGTGCAGTTTTACTACTTGTCACAGTCAATTTACGAAGCAAACGGAGTCTTGGTGTTTTTGAAACTCATGAACCAAGAATTTAAGTTGGAGCACTACGAAAAACTAAACTTAACTGGCACCTTAAAAGAACTTTTAGAGTCTGTTTTGAAAGTGACTTACAAAGTGTGCAAAAACAGCCCAGAAAGAATCAAGTCCAACCTAGTCCACGTCAAGTCAGCCCTTATTTTGAAGAAAATAATCAGCAAGTTCCCAGAACAAACCATAGAAGCCCTCAGTTTGAAACTTATAAGAATTCAGGTCAAGTACTTACCCAAAAAGTGGAAGTCACAAGTTTCCAACATGAAAGTTATTTCAGCCATTTACAACAAACTGCCCCCTGTCAGTGAGGACTGGGTCAACGAAAATCAAGACCGAGAAACCACAGAAGAAGAGATCCGCAAACTCACCCAACAATTCAACAAACACCACTACTGGGACGGACTTGAAGCAAGAGGTCGGGAAAGTCCTGAACTGCCTGAAGACTTCCAAAACAACTACGAAGAGTGGCTTGAAGAAAACGTCTGGGGAATGGGTTATTTGTGTTAAATTACTTTCCTGGCTTCAAAGAAGTTCTTCAAGTTGAAGATCTGCCAAATGCCTGCTGCTGCTAAAACTGCTGTTTGAAATAAAGTGAAGTAAAAAATATTTGCGTTGATTTGCTCACTTTCGTCTTTAAACTCAGCTTCTTTTTCTCGAGAGTAGTCTTGTTGCTTGACGACCTCTTCAAGGCGTTCGTTGATCCCAATCACTATGTCCTCTAGATGAGTCACTTTTTCTTTGCTGGCTAAGTGGGTGTGTTCTACTTCTTCGTGGGTGTTGTCTATGCTCAGTTCAAACTTGATTTTGGAAGAATCAAACCAGGAGCCAGCTTTAGATTCTACACAGGTTCTGTGCTGGCCTCTTGTTTGGGAAGTGTAGGAAAACTTGCCCTCTCCTTTAACAAAGGTCTCGTAAATCTTAGTTCCTTTGGGGTCTTCTACAGTGAGCTTTACTGAGTCAGGCAGAACTTCACTGTGGAGTGCGTAAGTTCCCAGAATAACGTTTTCTTGTGGAATGTCTGAAACAAAACACTTCTTGTCTCCTTCTTTCATGTAGAAGTGAAGTCCCAAAGCACCTTTGAGCAACAGAAAGATTAAAAGTCCCATGTGTTATATATTTTTTATTATCCATAAGTGGTCTATTCTTTTGAGTTTTTCAGAGCTGTACTGTTCCCAAAGAACGTGAGTTCGGTTGTAAACGTGGAGTTTGCCGTAGCCGTAGTCTTGTGAAACTGCTCGGCACCAGTCTTGCAGAGTAGTAGAAACAGGGTCGTTTCTTTTTAGTTTGTTTCCGGCGTTTCCAGAAGTAATGTAAACCGGGGCTTTTGGGTTTAAGTGCAAATGCGGAGTGTCAAGTTCACTTAAAACTGTAGTGTTTTTGTAAACAGGAGCATCCCTTTCATAGTTGTGGAGGTGCCCATGGAACACTAAGTCAACTGAGTAACTGTTTAAAAGGTCTTCAAGAATTCCTCTGAGTTTAGGAGCGTCTATTCCGCACTCAGTGTTGCGGTCGTGCAAGGATCGAGTCCAGTCAACGTTGCAGTAAAAAGGGTGGTGAGTAAGTAGAACTACCCAGGGCTTCTGCTTTCTTCGAAGCTTTGCCTTCTCCAAGTCCTTTTTCAACCACTCTAACTGGAGTTGGCCTTCAGGCCCAGAGTGCTTCATTAAGTAAAACTCAGTGTTGAACATAATAAAGTGAGTTAAACCGAAATCAAAGGAATAGTACAAACTAGTTCCTTGGTTGTACTCATTCCAGGGCATCTTGAACCTGTCCATATACTGTGAAGCATTGTTGAAGTGGTACTCGTGGTTTCCAGGCAGAGTCATGTAGGGGAACTCTGCAGAAAATTCCTGAATCATCTCCAGAAACAGATCCCCCACTAGTCCTTCGTCTGTGTGCAGGTTGTAAGCTATGTCTCCCATATGCAAAATTCCTTCAAAGTCTCTGAAACGTGCTTGCTGTTTCAAAAGGTACTTGGTGTAGTGGCCTACTTTAGCTCCCCAGTCGCCAAATATTATGAACTTGGCAGGCTTTTGGTCGTTTAAGCTAGTGTACTCAGGGGTTCTTCCGCTGAAAACATAAGTGTCGCTCCAAAAGAGTCCTTGGCCTACAGTATACTGGTAAAGGCACTCCTTAGTAAGGTTGCTAATTACTCCTGAGTGCAGGAACTGCATTCTGCTTCCGTAGCGCCCTACGTCAATTCTGGTTTTGTCAGTGAGTAAGTAAGTCCATTCTGGGTTGTCTTGGCACAGTATAGGGCGGTAAGCAATGTAGGACTCCGTTGAAGTAACTTGTCTGTAAGAAACTCTTATTTGGTGTTCTTTTTCAGTCCAGGAGAGTCTTACTTGGGTAGGGTATATGAGACCACTGTTGACAAGTGGAAAAATAAAGGTTAGCAAAAAGCCTACCATAATCTTTATACATAAAACTAAAACGGGTTAAGTGCTTGCCTAACTGGTTTAATTAATATTAGATTGGAGATGACAAGTAATGAGAAGTTTTAAATAGTCCCCCTAGTAAAAACACTAGTAAGTAACTAAATGGTTGGGTAGAACGAGGTAGGGAGCAGAGTCCACTTAGTTGGCAGACAACCAAAAGTAAGAATGCCGAAATAAGGTAGATGTCTAAATTGTCCTGCACTTTAATTAGCTTCATTTTTAACGTACAAAATGGTGAAGGCTTATATGATCCATACTGTCTGGGTGCAAAAGCCTAGACTTACTCAAGTATGATTGTGAGTCCATAAAAATGTCTGACTCGCCACTGCCACAAAAGCAACAAAAAACCCAAGAACACTTCAATGTTTCTTATGAAGAAAAGTGCAAAATCCTTGAGTACCAAAATGCTTCTCTGAGTGCAAAGCTCAAAGACCAAAGGGACCGCTTAGAAAAACTACAGAAACTAACAAAAGAAAACGAGGAAAAGCAAGCCTTAATTACTAAAGTCAACGCTAACTGGCACAAGCTCCTATCTGACATTAAATCAGTCTGTGAGACTTACTCCCCCAACTCGTTGTCTGAGTCCTCTCCTTACACCTTAATGGTGGAGCAGGACAAAGGAGTGGAGTCCCTCAACATTCTTACCCAAACTTACTTCAAAACCCTTGTGTCTTTGCTCCAGAACCCCTACTCTTCCCACGACGAACTTGCCAAGAAGCTCACTCTGACCAGTGAAGACCTCGTCAGAACCAAAGCCCAACTCAGTACTCTGAAAGCCCACGAAGAAGAACTCGAAGACCAAGTCAACAGACTCCAAGGGAGTGTTTCTTCGCTTGTCCAAGAAAACGAAAACTTAATTCTCACCAAAGAGAACCTAAACTTGAGACTAGCTCACTTCACCCAAGCCAAAGAGTGCTTGTGTCCCTGCAACTGTGGAGCGAGAAAACACTCCCAAGAATTACCTGAAATCACCCAACTCAAGCAAGAACTTCAAGCTCTGAAAAAGCAACGAGACGAGTACAAAGCCCAAGCTGAAGAACAAACCCAAAAAAGTGTGCAACTGACTTACGAACTCCAAGTTTCAGAAGAAAGACTTGTAAGAACCAGAGCCTTCAAAAGCATCATAAACCAGTCCAGAACTCTTTTGAAGCAAACAGAAGCCACCAAAAAGAAAAACGAAGAACTCGAAAAAAGCAACCAAGAGTTCACAGAACAAAAACAAAAAGAAATCAAAGACTTAATGCACAAAGAAGAAGAAAAAAGGAAAACCCTTTCCAACAAAGTAGAATCTCTTCAAAGGAGTCTAGCTCGCTTGGAAAGAGAAAAGGAAGAACTAGAACTCAACTACAACAAACTAAGCCGCAAAGAAAGACTTGAAAGCAAGTCGAAACACTCCAAACAAATCATCCAAGACCTAGAACAAGAAAGACAGTACCTCAAAAAGAAAGTTGAAAATCTCCTCAAAGAAAAAAAAGAACTCAGCGAACAAAACGACACCGACACCCAAAGAATCCTAGAACTAGAAGACCAACTCCACCTTGCAAACCTAAACAAACCCCAAGAAGAATCCCTCCCTTCTGAAGAAGACCTAGACTCCCAACTCCGGAAGTACCGCAACGAAGTCAAAGAACTCAGAAACCAAACAAAAGCCAAAGACAGACTCATCAACCGAAAAGAAGAAGAACTCAAACACCTGAAGTCCAAGTATGACAAAGAAAAAAGAAGCAACGAAGACCTTATCTCCGAAATCGACTTCCTAGGCAACTCCTATGACAAAGAGAAAGAACACCTCAGGAAAGTCCAGGAAGAGTACCGCGAACTCGAAGAAACCAACTTTTCCCTCAAAAAAGAAATGGACACCCAAAACACCCTCAAGAAACTCCACGACGAAGAACGCAAACTCTACGAAGAAAAAATAGTTGCTAAAGAACAAGTTGCTGCTGAACTCAAAACTCTAGTTCACGAAGAACAAAAACGCTCTGCTCAGCTTGAAAGAACCCTAGAGTCCATAGAGTCCAAACTCCAAACCCAAGAACACAAACTCCAGCAGTTCTGTGAACTCAACTCTGACAAACTCAGAGAACACCAAGAAATGCTTAACTTCAAAAAAGAAGTCCAAAACAAAATCCAAGAGTCCCAGAAGTTGTCCATGAAGCACGCCACCCAGGCCATGCAGTACAAACTCCAGTACCAGGAAGCCACACAAGAAGTCTCTGAACTCAAGAAACAGCTCAAAAAAGACACAGAACTATCTAAACTTTACCCCTCTGAAGAAAGACTCCTCTCAGAAATCAGTAGACTCCGCAAACTCGTTAGGTGTCCTCTGTGTGAAACCCGCCACAGAGACACTGTTCTCGTGAGTTGCTGCCACACTTTTTGTAGGAAGTGCTTGGAAGCCAACCTCAAGCACCATGATGAGTCTTGCCCTACTTGCATGATGAGGTTCCAGTACGAGCATCTCAAGCCTTTGTTTTTCCGGTAACTAGTGTTTAATTGTTAAATTCAGAGTACAAAGGACTGAAAATGTCTTCTTCGTCCACTAAGTCAAAGTCGTAGAACCTGTAATCTTCACAGGGTTGGCTTTTGAAGGGTTCTTCAATAACCAAACCTTCAAAGTTCACGTTGATTTTTCCAAGACAAGTAATGAACAACTCAGTTTTGAGTTCTTCTTGCTTTTCGTCTCTTTTTTGCAAAAGGTTTTGTCTTTCAGACTTAGAAGCTGACCTGTACTCCTTCCTGCACTCCTCAGCAAAGTTCTTGGGGATTCTGTAACCTCTTTCAATGTAGGACTCTTTGAGGTGTTCCTGGAAGAACTTGAACAGGGGTTTTTTCTCCACAGAAAACTTTTGAGGGTAAGCAGTTGCTAGGAGTCCCAAAACCAAACTAAACCGCACTTCAACGTTGTGTTCGAATTCGTACCTTTCCGAGTCTAACTTAGCTAAGCGTATAAATGGTTCTTTTTGGTCTTCAGTTAAGTTTCCCCAGACTTGAGTACAGTGCTCCATGTAGTTCTCCAAGTTCTTTTCAAAGTTTCCAAAATGAATAAAAAGACTCACAGCATTTCTGGGCCTTTTTAACTTTTTGAGTTTTTGTGCTTTTGGTTTTTTTTGGCCAGAGCCTACTGCTGTGTTCATCAGTTCAGCTCTGTGCTTGTACTGCCTTTTGAGGGGCAAAGATAGTTTTTTCCACTTCTCAGAAGCGTGTTTCAGAAACTCTGTGGCTTGACTAGTGCCTTTGATTTCCTTAGTGAACAGGCTAAAAGAGGTGTGGTGTCCTAGCCTTTTGCCTCTCCCAAAATTAACTTTGGCAAGTGCAATTCTGAATATTTCTTTTGGAGCTGTGAACAACTCTTTCGAGTTAACCACTCCAAAGGTCCCTAAGTCAACTTCGTAAAAGTTAGGGCAGTAAAGTTCTGTAAACATATTTATTGAATTATGGCAGATTTTTGTGCTAGGTTTATTTCAAGTTTTTGTCCTAGATTTAAGTCTCCTCCAAACCAAAGTAAGGAAAAAACTACTTCTTACAACAACAGTGAGGACGGTCTTACAGTTATAAGGGCTGTGCAACGCAAAGTTTCGAAAGAAATGAGAGAAGCTGAGTTGGTTTCTCCCTTCAAAATGAAACCTATGAAGAACAGTTCTGTAGACTATGTTAAACAAACAGCCAGGTTCAAAACTAAAAGTATCGGTTCAGTAGAACCAAGTCAAGAAGAAAGCACATCAGTCACTGAAAACAAAAAGTTAAATGAACAATTTGTTTCTAGAAAAAAGAAAAGAAAAACCAAGAAGAAGAAGGGTCTAAAGCGCTCAAAAACTAAAAACAGCCCTAAGAAGTCTAGTAGCCAAACCACCAATGTCACTATCTAAATAATATTGCAATTGTGGAAGTTTAGTTCAAATTGTTAGTTTTATTGGTTTTTTGCGTCTTTTCCCAGACCTTTTCTACGGTGTTAATAGCCTACTGATACTGCGTAATTCCAGAATTAAGATTTCAGAATAATATGAAAAATCGTTGCTTAGCGTTTTTATCCAAGCTCTGTCGTGACGAACCTGAACATGAGGTCACAAAAGAGCCTAGCAGAAAAAAGGCTGAAGAATCCGGTGCAACTAGACTTGAAAACCGCAAAGTATCCTATGAAATGCAACTAGTAGAGGTTGGATTCCCTTTTAATGTTCGAGAACCTAAAGAAAACTCTACCGACTACGTTTCAAACACAGCTAGTTTCGCTAAAAACATCAAACTCAGTTTAAAGGGAGCTGCTGAACAAAACAAACTTATTGATGCAAGCACAGCTTCTACTCTTGATAAGCAGCCTTTTAAAGCAAACACAGTTTCAACTCTTGATAAAAAACCGCTTAAAAAGCGCAAAAAGAACAAAAAGAAGAAGAAGTCCAAAACCTCAATTAAACCAACCTACATTCCTCAGTTAGCAAACTATACAGTTTAAATAAAATATATGCCATATTTATAATCAATTCCTAATCGCTCATGCGACGGGCTTAACTATGTAAGTTAAGTTCTACTATTGAAGCGTAAACTCACGCCAAAGCCTAGCGACTGGCTACAATTAAATGGAAAGCTTACTTGCGAGTTTAGGTCCTTTAGGACGTGACACTTTTCTTCCAGGATTAATAACAAACACTCCTTCACTGCTCATTCCTAAAACCCATCCCTTCTGTTCAAACGAAAACTTAGTTGACGGCAAGGGAGAGTACTGCTTGCTTGTGAACTCTTTCCTGAAGCACCCCACTAAAGACATTCCTGACCTTCTGAGTTTTGTTAGGCACTTAGCTTGGCCTGACAAAGAAGCTGCTGTTTGTTTAGGCGAAACTACACTTAACGGCAAGACCCAAGACTGGAAAGCTCTTGTACAGCTTGCTGTTTTGAGTGTAAGTAATAACTTTGAGTTGAACAACTTAATTAGTGTAAGCAGAAACCTCACTTGGCATCACGAAGAAACCGAACCCAGAGTTTTTAGAGGCTGGGTTTTGAAAGGACAAACTAAGTTTATTCCCAAACTTGCACAAGAAAGAGCCCCAATCGCAGTAGTTCCTAGTTTAGTACACAGAAAAGCCTTTATGAGCACTACACAAGCAAAACTAGAGGACTTTGAAGCTTGGAATGTCAGTGTTTGGAGCAGAATCTTAAAGGAGTACCCTTTGGAAGTAGCCCTGTTTGAAAGTTCCCCCTCTAAACAAGTTCAAGACTTTTTACAGTCACAAGGAGTGTGTGTGTTTAAGTGCGAACTTAAAAGTGTACTTTCTTCAGCTCATTACATCCAAAGCAACTCCATAGGAATTCTGGAAGGACTTTACAAGTTCGAAGTTTCAGAGTTCAATACTACTTTGTACATAGAATCCTCAGAAGGTCCCCCAGTAGTTGCTTTAAGGGGTTTAGCTGAGTTCCACTACAAGTGCATTAAAAAAGTTATAGAGGTTTGGGTTAAGTGGGCCCAGGAAGACTATAAGGTTTTGTACGCAGGTGGATGGGTAGAAGGCATTCTTGCTAAAAACTTCCCTGGAATAGGTGTGTGTTTCCAAGAATACCTTAGGTGCTTGTATGAAAACTGCAAAGAAGCTTTTGGGGATGGAGGTACAAGTTGGAGAAGGTACTTAGGGGGATCGTTGGAAGCAGACTTAGCTATAGACGTGAGTCTAGAAGGAGAAATTAAGGCTAGAATTACACCCCAGCCTAGCCACTTAGAAGCTTTAGGATGCAAGTAAACTTTATTCAGAGCAGAGGTAATTGAAGCCTTCACTGCAAGTTGTTTGCAAATACTGAGAATTGGATCCATCCACAAAAAAGTTAATAAATAACTAACCATGACTGAAATGTGCAAAAAAAGTCCCGAGTTTCCAGTTCCGAACAAGGAGTCATTTTACTCCTGGGCCAAAAAAGCTGAGTACATAGAAAGGGATTTAGTCAAAGCAGAAGAGTACTACAGAAAGGCAATAAAGAAAGGAGAGCGTACAGCAAGTGCAGTTAAGGACTTAGCAAGCGTGCTTCATCAACAAGGCAAAACTAAAAATGCATGTGAATTACTGGATTTGTACCGCCCTCTTTTTTTTAAGCAAAAAGCTAGTTACCGAAACCTTCTGCTGAGTCTCCAAAAACAACTCAACCCAACTGGAACTTCACTCAATAAACATATTCGAGTCAGTGGATTGCCTGTTTGGGCAAACTCGGAGTTTGTTAAGTCTTTGTTCGGGGACATTTCACGACTTAGAAGTTTAGAACTTAACCCCGGAGTTGCCCTTCTTAAGTTTGCTTCGCACTCAGCAGCTAGAAAAACAGTGGAAACTT
>PR_CR_10_Liq_1_inCRDRAFT_1000785_pt1 | contig 19154 bp, 17 predicted proteins | sample PRCRCaboRojoPR_3_FD_10241 | JGI IMG/M metagenome (IMG submission 10241)
TCTGGATGATGAAAACCCGCGGTGGGCGGCCCTGCGCGGGGCGTTGCTTTGCGAGGTGGGTTGTGAGTAAGCCCTTGGTCTCGGTGATCCTGCCTGCGCATGATGAAGCGGGATATATCGGCAATTGTCTGCGGGCGCTTTTGGTGTCTGACCCCGGAGGTTATCGGGCCGAGGTGATCGTGGTGGCGAATGCCTGTTCGGATAACACGGCACTGATCGCACAGGGCCTGACCGGGGCGGCCCGCGAACGCGGTTGGGGGTTTGAGGTGATCGAAACCGAGACACCCGGAAAGTTGAACGCCTTGAACTTGGCGGAGCAGTCCGCGAAAGGGGATATTCTTGTCTATCTGGATGCCGATGTGATCGTCACGCGCCCCTTGTTGGGGCAACTTGTCCAGTCACTGGATACCCCAATGCCGCGCTATGCTTCCGGGCGGCCCGAGGTTGCACAGGCGCAAAGTGGTTTTACCCGGGCCTATGCGCGGATTTGGCAACGCCTGCCCTTTGTGACGCAGGGTGTACCTGGGTTCGGCGTTTTTGCCATGAACATGGCAGGTCGTGCGCGTTGGGGGGCTTGGCCGGAGATTATCTCCGACGATACGTTTGCACGCCTGCATTTCGCGCCCGAGGAGCGCGAGCTTGTTTCGGCGCGCTACAGCTGGCCCATGGTGGAGGGCTTCATCAATCTGGTCAAGGTGCGCAAGAGGCAGGATGATGGTGTGGATGAGATCGCCGCCTGTTATCCCGAGCTTCTGAAGAACGACGAGATCAAGCCGCCGAATACGCTTGAAGTATTGCGTTTTGGGTTTTCTGACCCGCTTGGCCTTGTATCGTATTTGATGGTGAAACTGGCGGTGAAGTCGGGGCTTGTGGAGTCAACGTCGGCTTGGGCACGGGGGCGTTAGCCCTTTGCCCGTGCGAAATGCCCGGCAAGTTTTGCCGCTTCCTTTTCCACGTCGTGACGGTCCAGTGCACGCGCGCGGCCGGCATTGCCCATCCGGGTCAGGGTCTCGGCATCGCATTTGGCCAAGTCATCAACCGCTTGCGCCACGGCCTTGGCATCGCCCGCCGGGACAAGCCAGCCTGTTATGCCCGGTTGCACGAGTTCGGGAATGCCCGCGATATAAGTAGCGATCACGGGTCGGCCCGCGGCCAAGGCTTCCATGATGACCATGGGCAGGCCTTCGGCGAAACTGGGCATGACGAGCGCCTGTGCGCGGGCAAGTTCAGCGCGTACCTCTTCCTCGGAAAGCCAGCCGGTGAGGGTTATGTTGCCCTCTAGCCCGTGTGATTTGATCGTTGCCTCGATCTCGGGGCGCATTTCGCCGTCGCCTACAAGCGACAGCTGCGCATCGGGGTGTTGGGCCACGATCTGTGCCATGGCCTCAACCAGTACCAGTTGCCCCTTTTGTTCGGAAAACCGCCCGATTGCGACAAGGCGCGGCGCGCCTTCGGTCACGGGATCGGGTGTGGGGAACTTGGCCGGGTCGATGCCGCAATGCACCACCTTGAGACGTGGCCAATGTGCATGATCCACCCAGCGGTACAGTTGGCTTCGGCCAAAGCTACTGATGGCGACGGTAAAGGCGGCATTGGCCATTTTATCGCCCAAGGATAGCGCACCGGGGGCGTCGAATTCTTCCGGCCCATGCACCGTGAAGCTATAGCTTGGTCCACCCATGGCATGGGTCAGCATTGCGACAGTGGCCGAGTTGGTGCCGAAATGGGAATGTATATGGGAGACGCCTGCCCTCGAGCAGTAATCGGCGATATAACAGGCCTCGGCGAAATAGATCAGGTGGCGCATTCGGCCCGACGGATTGCGCTTGCCTGCACGCATGGCCATACGCAGGGCGCTCAACCAGCCCCCGGGGGTCTTGAGCAATCGCGAAAGAACGGCACCGAGAAGGGCGGCGCCGCCCTTTTCGAGGACGTATTCGGTTTGCGCCTCTTCCTCGGAATCCTGTGCATCGACAAGCGGCATCGTCGGGCGCCGCATGGCGAGGCGTAGAATTGGCGTGCCCTGTGCCTCCAGTGCGCGGACCTCACGGCGGATGAAGCTGTGCGAAGGCTGTGGATAGGTATTGAGGACATAAGCGATGGTCACGAGGGCATTCCGCCTTGGAAAACTGCTTGTCAGTCTTTCCTAGCGGCTAATTGTCATGTGGGAAAGGCGCAGTATTCAAGAGGCCGAGACAGTGTGGCGACGCGGGCAATATTGTCTCTGTCAGGTGGCAAAAACGCTTGGAAAACCTTGGTTTCATTGACCGTTGGGCGAGCGGGGCGTACCTTGGCGCGAACCCAATGCACCGCCGGAGCGCGCACCATGACCACCCTGATATCGGCATTCCGGGGCAATCAATTGGTGGCCCGCGTATTGCGCAGTTCTTCATGGTTGGTGCTTGGTTATGGCGGCAGCCAAGCGTTGCGTCTGGCGTCGAACCTGATCCTGGCGCGGCTGTTGTTTCCCGAGGCGTTTGGCCTGATGGCCTTGGTCAGTGTGGTGACTGTAGGCTTGATGATGTTCTCTGATGTGGGCATCGGCCCGGCGATTTCGCAAAACAAGCGNGGCGACGATCCGGCGTTCTTGAACACGGCNTGGACCATTCAGGTGATCCGGGGCGTATGCCTCTGGGCGGTGGCCTGCCTTTTGGCGTGGCCCGCGTCACAGCTTTATGACGCCCCTGACTTGGCCACCTATTTACCGATCGCCGCTATTTCCTTGGTTCTCGCCGGGTTCAACCCGACACGCATCGAGACAGCGCACCGGCATTTGCTGGTGGGCCGGCTCACGATGCTGGACCTGCTGAGCCAGGTCATTGGTATCGTCAGCATGATCATCTTGGCGTGGATCACCGGATCGGTGGTTGCTCTGGTGATAGGCGGGGTGATCGGAGCGGCGGCGAAACTGTTGTTGATGCATGTCTTCCTGCCCGGTGAGGCCAACCGCTTCCAATGGGAGCCGGCCGCGGCCAAGGAGCTTATCCGCTTTGGCAAGTGGATATTCCTGAGCACCGCGTTCTGGTTCGTGACAAGCCAAGGGGACAAGGCGATTTTGGGTCGCTTCCTGAGCCTTGAAACCCTTGGTATCTATAACATCGGGTATTTCCTTGCGTCCTTTCCTTTGCTTTTGGGGCATGCGGTGACGCAGAAGGTCTTGATCCCGGTCTATCGTGAGATGCTTCCGGCAAAGGGGGTGGAGACCTCCGCGAAGCTGCGCAGGCTTCGCGTGGCCATGACCGGTGGTATCATGAGCCTGCTGGCCGTCATGGCGGTTGCCGGGCCATGGTTGGTGGATGTGCTGTACGATGACCGCTATGCGCAAGCGGGTGCGATGGTCGTCCTGATCGCATGTGCGCTTGTTCCGCAGGTGATCGGTGTAACCTATGACCAAGCCGCCCTTGCGGCCGGTGACTCCAAGCGGTTCTTTGTTTTTTCGGGAACGCGCGCGGTTTTGCAGGTTGCCGGCCTGTTGATAGGCATCACGCAATTCGGTCTGTTGGGGGCGATTGTAGCCTTGGGGCTTGCCGCGGTTTTGGTCTACCCGGTTCTGGTCTGGTTGGCGCGGGTGCATGGCGTATGGGACCCTGCGCATGATATGGTGGCGGGCATAATCGCCATAGCGATTATCGGCGTCGCAGTGAGTATGCACTTTTCGGACATTGCCGACCTGTCGGGCTTGTAAATATCTAGGCCTTGCCCTTGGTGTTTTCGTTGGCGCGCCGTTTGCGCGCTTGCGGCAGACAGTTCGCGAAGCCGCGTTTGAGGCGTGTGCGCCAATGCTCCTTTGGCTCTTTCATGGGTTTTATGTTCATCTCCGGGATCGTGACGACAGGTGTTACGCCGATGCGCCGCTGCATCTGCTGGCTGCTGCGGATCACAGGGTGCCGCATATCCAGAAGGAACGCGAGACCGATGCCCAGAAGTATGCTGGCGAAGGAGCCCATGACGACCATTTTCTTTCGGCTGGACGTGAAGGGGTATTCGGGAAGGGCGGCAGGTTCGATCACGGTTAGGCGTTCGGACTGACGCTGCTGTTCCAGTTTGAAGCCCACCTCGGCCTCGGCGCGGCGGGCGTTGATGACATCGAGTTGGTCACGCAGGTTTGCGCGGCGCCGGTCGAAAGCTCCGAGTTCGCGCTCGATTCGCGGAGAGCGCTGAATAGTGGTGCTGAGTTCCTCGGCGCGGTCTTCAAGCAGGCTTTTTTGATTGTTCAGCGCCTGAAGCTGCGCTTCGATTTCACGTTGTTGACGCTGAATCGTGGCGGCGCGTTGGTTCTGGTCAAGTTGTGCGAGTTCCTGCTGGAGTGTGATGATCTCACGCTCGACATCCAGTATCGCGCTGTTGACGGTGGCGATTTGAGTTTGCCGAAATTCGAGGCTGCCGGAGATTGCCAGATTGTTCTCGCGACGGAAGGCGGTGATGTTATCTTCCAGCGTCTCAAGCTGTTCCAGGAGTTTTTCTTCCTCCTTGGCGAAGAATGCGAGGGTCTCGCGCGCTTGTTCGAGGCGTTGATTGGCACTGATCTCGATCGTGCGGGCAGAAAACTCGCGCGCCACCTGTTGCGCTTTTTGGGGGGTATCGAAGGTGGCGGTGATGGTGATGACCGAAACGGTACCGTCGTCGGTAAAACCTTCGCGCGCGGCGGCGACACCTTCAATGGTCACGGCACTGCGAATGCTCGCCACCTTTTCCGTTTGGGTCAGGCCCTCCATCCCTTCGAAAAGATCATATTTCTCGGCAACCTCCAGAAGATTGCCGCGCGTCATCAGTTGTTGTTGGATCAGTTGCAAGCGGCGGGCCGAGGCACGGTCCACCGTTGTCGGGGCAAGTTCATCATCGACTGTCGGGCGCTTGACCTGAATGACCTCGGAGGAGCGGTAGAGGTGGGTCTGCTGCATGGCGAAGAAAACCGAGGCTAAAGAGCCCAGAAAAGTGACAGCCAAAATCACCCTGATACGCCGGCGTACCAGATCAACGAATTCGTCGATGGAAATCAACTGCTCCAACTTTTCACCTGCCTTCTGTTCCGCCGTCTCCCTTNGGCCCTGGCGAATGGGTGGTTTACGCGCGTGTAAACCATGACAACCCGGCAAAACTATGACCGTTGTGAGTTTAATCTGGCGTCGGACAGGGAGGAAATCAATCTGCCGTTACACGGCCACGGTTGAGCACAACGCCAAGAAGCTGTGACTGACCATCGATAATGCGCTCGCATTGTTCGATATGACGGCGCGTGGTCTGTGTACCATCCGACACCAGCAGCACACCGTCGACATTGGGCAAAAAGGCGGCTGCGTCGTCATACTCAAGCATTGGTGGAAGGTCGTAGAGTACGACATCGGGCAGAAGGGCCTCTTCCATGTCTTCCAATACGGCGGCGCTGACCTGATCGTGCAGTTGTTCCGACGCGTCCGGGTTTGGCACGGTATTCAGCGCGAGCGCGAGGCTATCGGAGGCACGGAACATGTGCCGCTCCATGGAGGTGCGGCCACATAGGAAATCACTGATCCGCCAGTTGTCCCGCAGGCCCAGTGCTTTGGCGACCCCCGGCTTGCGTTGGTCAAGGTCGACAAGGATCGACCGTGAGCCGGGGACACGGGCAAGGCTTTGGGCAAGATTGACCGCGGTGAAAGTGGCGCCGCTTTCCGATGTGGGGGCGACGATGGCAATACGACTCCAGCCGTGTTGGCGTAGCGTTTGAACCAAACGGGTGCGCAATAGATCAAAGGCCTTGGAGGCTGGATGGTCCCGGTGGTAATCGACCAAGGGCGCACCGGACAAGAGGTGCTGACGCACGTCGGGCCGGATGAGCCGCAGCGTTTCCCATGCATCTTTGCGCGCATGAACGCGGCCATTTCCGAAAAGCACATCGCCGGACGCCTGCGGCGCGGGGGCCTTGGCAGATGTCGCGACAAGCTCGTGCTGCTGGCTTGTTGCCGTTGGAAAGCTCATGTTCATAGCTGAAGATCCCGGATATGTGGTTTTTTTCGTCAATAGCCAGTCCGGCGCATGATCACGCCGATTGTTTTTGCGATGATCTTCAGGTCTCCGATAAGGGTCAAAGAATGATCATACCGTGTGTCAATAGTGGAGCGATGGGCGAAACTGGTTTCATTCCGGTCCGATACTTGCCATTCGCCGGTGATGCCCGGCCGGAGGGCGAAGTAGGACGAGGGGTCAGGATACAGCGGCAGTTGGTCTGGCATCATGGGGCGCGGGCCAACCACGCTCATTTCGCCTTTCAGCACGTTCAGAAACTGCGGCATCTCATCGAGGGAGGTGCTGCGTAGAAGGGCGCCAACCCGGGTGATCCGCGGATCATTCTTCAGCTTCTGGGTGGTTTCCCACTCTTCGCGAAGGGCCTCGTCTTTCACCAGAAGGGTCTTAAGATCCTGCTCTGCATTTTGGCCCATCGTGCGGAGTTTGAAAATGCGGAACGTCTTGCCATTCGCGCCAAGCCGGGTTTGGCGATAGAAGGGCTGCCCGCCCTCGACCCAAAGCGCCAGCGCGCAAAGCAGCGTGATCGACAGGGTCAACGGAGCCGTCGCCAAAACAAAAGCCACGTCCAGAAGGCGCTTGCCATGCTTGCGGTACAGAATGCCGCGCCGTCCCGATTGATGGACCGGACCAGACGGCGAAGGCAGGAGCGTGGAATCGCCTGCATAGACGACCCGCATCGGGGCGGTGGTTCGCGTCACGCGCAGCGTTTCGAAATGGTCGGACTCTCCAAAAGAGCCCTTTGTGAGCACATCGTCTTTCATAGTTGCCCCCCCGGCAACACTGGTTATTGTCTTCACTGGCCTTCGTCATTGACGGTTGTCTGGCGAGGTTTGAGAAACGAGGCGTCGTGGCAGCGACACTTTCTCGTTCCCTTCGTCTGTTCCGAGCGGCGGACGCGCGCGGCAAAGCCGCATACCTCACCAAACCAAACCCTTGTCGACTTTCAGCAAGTTATTGAAAGACTTTAACAATTTTTTGCCCTAATTCGGCCAATTTTCATGGAAACAGATTGTTTCCCTGACCGAAAGCGAGCTTCATCAGACAGGGAAATACGGGTACAGTCAAATACGAAAGTGGCAACTGTTTCTGAAAAAGAAACGTTTGCCTTATTTTTAACAAAATTTGCCTTCTGCTTGCCACGGAAATTTTCTGTTTTGCCAAATTCGTGACACGCAAGAGGCAGTCGTTGGGCGCGGTCAGAGGGTATATTCGGCCATCATATGAGGCAGAGATTCGCAGGTTTGGCGGCCAAACCGAAGGCTCAGCGAATTGGGGAAAACAGCGCGTCTTTCAAGCGGCAATCGCGCACCGTATCGCGACCGCAAGGCACCGGCGTGAGGTCTTTTGACAGGCAAATGCGCGCCTCTTGCACGCGGCCAGCGCGGCAGGTCACCGTCAGCATATCGGGTTCCAGCGTTGGATTGGCCTTCAGGAATGCGTCTTCGACCACCGATGCAGGCAGTCTGACCGGCTTGGTGAGTTTGCGAAACACCTCGGGGCGTTTGATGCTATCGTATGCTTGGCGTGACAGGGCGTAATAGGCCGGTGCGGAAAGAGCGGTGCAACTGCCGTGCTTTTTCCACTGGTACCAAGCCAAGCCCGAGGTTCCCATGATATCGGCCATCTCAGCTGTCATCCGGCGCGAGGGTGGGCGCTCGGCCGTTTTACAATGCGACGGCCAGCCGCGGTGGTATTGCGGCCAAAGTCCGTGCAGGATCCAACCATGATCTTTCGATGCGTCACATTGTGGCGAGTCGCGCTCATCGCCTTCCAATGCGCACCACGTCGGTGACCAACTGAGAGCCAACACGTAGTAATCAAATTCGCCTGGGCGCTCGCCTTCGGCAAGGGCCGCGACGGCACTGAACAAAAACAACACGAACGCGCGCATTCTTTGGCCTTCCATTTTCTGACGTGTATCAGTATATAGCGGCCAAGTTCCCCGACAACGGAAACCCGCGCCCGATCAGGTCGCAGCCGATTAAGGCAACGGGGAAGATTTGCGCGAAGGAGGCCCGAGATATGGCAAAACCGCTTATGGCAAAGGCCACCGCCGTTTGGCTGGTGGATAATACAACGCTCAGCTTCAAGCAGATTGCCGATTTCTGCGGAATGCATGAGCTGGAAGTACAGGGCATCGCCGACGGCGATGTGGCAGCTGGTGTCAAGGGGTTTGATCCGATTGCCAATAACCAACTAACGCAAGACGAGATCGACAAGGCCGAGGCCGATCCGTTGCACAAGCTGACACTCAAGTTCAATCCTGCCGCGTCCGGCGAAGAAAAACGCCGTGGTCCGCGGTACACGCCGCTTTCCAAGCGTCAGGATCGCCCGAATTCGATTCTGTGGCTGGTGAAGTTCCATCCGGAACTGGCCGACGCTCAAATCGCCAAGCTAGTAGGGACCACGAAACCCACGATCCAGTCGATCCGCGAGCGGACCCACTGGAACATCGCCAACATGCAACCCATTGACCCGGTTGCCTTGGGGCTGTGCAAGCAATCCGAACTGGATGCTGCCGTGCAAAAGGCGGCTGCCAAGAAGGCCAAGGAAGGCGAGGCGATGGATGACGACGAGCGCCGCAAGCTGCTGAGCACCGAGCAAAGCCTTGAGGGCGATGCCGAGCCGCGCATTCCGACCGCGATCGAGGGGCTGGAAACCTTCAGCCTTGGCGGGGACGACACGGAGAAAGAAGAAAAGATCGACGCCGATAGTTTCTTTAACCTGCCGGACAGTTCCGACGACGAAGACGACGAGGCCTGATTTCAGGCGGACACGATGACGAGTGGCCGGGCCTTCCGAAAGGTCCGGCCTTTTTCATCTACGGTACTTTTGGTCCAACTGCTTAGGTCAAAGCTTCTTGCGGGCATTGAGCGCGGCGCTGATGGTGCCGTCGTCGAGATAATCCAGCTCTCCGCCAATCGGCACACCCTGCGCTAATGACGTCAGGGTGATGCGGTCTTCCAACTGGTCGGCGATGTAATGGGCCGTCGTTTGACCATCCACGGTGGCATTCAGGGCAAGAATGACCTCGTTGACGTTTTCCGCGTCGACCCGGTTGACCAGCTGCGGGATTCGCAACTGCTCCGGCCCCACCTGATCCAGCGCGCTGAGCGTACCGCCCAACACGTGATAACGCCCCTTGTAGGCATGGCCGCGCTCCATCGCCCATAGGTCGGCCACGTCTTCGACCACGCAAAGCTGCCCATTGGCACGTTTTTCCGAGGTGCAGATATCGCAGACATCCGCCGTGCCGATATTGCCGCAGTTGAGACATTCGCGCGCCGTGGCGGCGACCTTTTGCATCAGATCGGCCAATGGCAGGAGTTGCAATTCGCGTTTGGCGATCAAGTGCAGCACCGCGCGCCGGGCCGAACGCGGCCCAAGCCCCGGCAGTTTCGCCATCAGGTCAATCAGAGCGTCGATGTCGCGGGTGGAACTCATGGGCGGGGGCGCTTGTGGCTGGTCGGGGCGGTTGGGGGCCAGCCCCCTACGTTGAAGATCTGAGGATTCTCAACGACGCCCCGGAGTATTTGTGGAAAGATGAAGATCAGAAGGGCAGGTTCATGTCCTTTGGAAGACCCATTTCCTCGGTCAGTTTGCTCATTTCTTCCTGCGCGCGGTCATTGGCCTTTTGCTGGGCGTCCTTGATGGCGGCAAGGATCAGGTCTTCGACAACTTCCTTGTCGTCGGAGTTGAAAATCGACGGGTCGATATCAAGGCCCTTGAGTTCGCCCTTGGCCGAACAAGTGGCTTTGACAAGGCCCGCGCCGGATTCGCCTTCGACCATGATGTTGTGCATCTCTTCCTGCAACTCGGCCATCTTGGTTTGCATTTCCTGCGCTTTTTTCATCATGCCGGCCATATCGCCGAGTTGGCCCAGTCCTTTGAACATCTGATCTCTCCGGTTGTGAGTGGTTACGGCGCGGGCGCGCGCCGTTGGTTCGTTAACATATTGCAGCGCCGGGGGCGGGCGGCAAGGGTGAGGCGGTCAATCTTCTTCGAAGGGGTCCCATTCATCCTCGACCTCGGGCAGGGCGTCGGCTTGTGCTTCGGCCTGTTGGTCCTCGGGTGTGCGGATTTGAGTGATCTTGGCCTTGGGGAAGGCGGCAAGGACAGCCTTGACCATCGGGTGGTCGGAGGCTTCCTCCTTGAGTGCGGTTTCCGCCGCATCGCGTTTCGCCGCGATGGTTTCGGCCCCGCCGTCGTTGACCACACTCACTCCCCAGCGCGTGCCGGTCCAGCGTTGCAGTGCGGACCCAAGCCGTTGCGAAAGGTCTTGGGGGGCGTTTTCCGTCGGCTGAAATTCGATCCGCCCGGGCCGGTAACTGGCCAGTTGCACACAGGTTTCCACCTCGACCAGCAGTTTCACATCGCGTTGTGTGCGGATCAATTCGACCACATGTTCGAAGGTCGGGTAATGGGCCAGCGCGGCCTCATTGGCCACGGCGAGCGCGGGGCTTGCCCCCGAAGCACTTGGGCCGGAGGGGCCGGGATGCGTGGGGGCGGGGGTGCCGCCTTGGGACTGTGTCGTGCCGCCGGATTGCGGGGCCGCCGTGCCGCCGCTACCGGGACCCGGCGCAGGCGGCGGCGGTGTATCACGCAGTTTGCGCACCAGTTCTTCGGGGCTGGGCAGGTCCGCCACATGCGTGAGGCGGATCACCGCCATTTCGGCGGCCATCATCGCGTTGGGGGCATCGGCCACCTCGTCCAATGCCTTGAGCAACATCTGCCACATTCGGGTGAGCACCCGCATCGGCAGGGCCTCGGCCATGCTNTGGCCGCGGGCNCGTTCNTCGGGGCCGATNGTGGGGTCTTCGGCGGCTTCGGGCGTGATCTTGACCACGGAAATCCAATGGGTCACTTCCGCCAGATCGCGCAGCACGGCCATTGGATCGGCCCCTTCGGCATATTGGCCGCTGAGTTCCGTCAGCGCGCCAGCGGCGTCGCCCTTCATAATCAGGTCAAAGAGGTCCAGAACCCGGCCCCGGTCGGCCAGCCCAAGCATGGCGCGGACTTGGTCGGCAGTGGTTTCGCCCGCGCCGTGGCTGATGGCCTGATCGAGAAGAGAGGTGGCATCACGGGCAGAGCCCTCGGCGGCGCGGGTGATAAGGGCTAGCGCATCTTCGCTGATCTCGGCGTTCTCGGCACCAGCGATTTTTTGCAAAAGGGCGATCATCACTTCTGGTTCGATCCGGCGCAGATCGAACCGTTGGCAACGCGACAGAACCGTCACTGGAACTTTGCGGATCTCGGTCGTGGCGAAGATGAATTTCACATGCTCGGGCGGTTCTTCCAGCGTCTTGAGAAGCGCGTTGAAGGCCGAGGTGCTAAGCATATGCACCTCGTCGATGATGTAGATCTTGTAGCGGGCCGAGGCCGCGCGATAATGCACCGATTCAATGATTTCACGGATATCGCCCACACCGGTGCGCGAGGCGGCGTCCATCTCCATCACGTCTACATGGCGGCCTTCCATGATGGCGGTGCAATGCTCACACTTGCCGCAGGGGTCGGTCGTAGGGCCGCCCTGACCATCCGTACCAATGCAGTTCATGCCCTTGGCGATGATCCGGGCGGTTGTGGTTTTGCCGGTGCCGCGAATGCCCGTCATGATGAAGGCCTGCGCGATCCGGTCGGCCTTGAAGGCGTTCTTCAGGGTGCGCACCATGGCGTCTTGCCCGACCAGGTCGGCGAAGGTTTCGGGCCGGTATTTCCTGGCAAGCACCTGATAGGCTGTCGAGGGGGTGTCGGTCATTCGGGGCCTTTGGATTCGCGATACCTGTTGAACCTAAAGCGGGTCGCGCGGGGCGTCCACCTTTCTGCGCAGCGGCTTGCTTTTGTTCGGGGATGGCGCAAGGGTAGGTGCCGTTGATTGCCAGGATGTGGGGGGAACATGCGTTTGCGAGGAATTCGTCGCAACCGGAATATCGACGATCGGCACCCTATGGGCAGGGATGGTAAGGCCGTGATCGGCGGCGTCGGCCTTCCAAGGGTGCGGGCCATTGGCTTTGAAACCGGAGAGATGGGCCGGAGCGACACTCATTCGGTCATCCGGCCATAGGTTGCCCCATGTCGGGCTTCATCATATTCGCCTTGCCAGTGAGCGAAGGGATTCTGGCTATTGCGCCGATGCCGGGACGGGGCGGGCATTATGCCGAGGACCTCGCCCATGTGCGCGACTGGCAGCCTGCCTTAGTTCTCAGCATGGCAACTTTGCCGGAATTGGCGCGGCACGGGGCTGGTAATCTGGGGGCTGATCTTCNGGATTCCGGCACTCGCTGGTCGCACGTTCCCGTTGCAGATTTCGGAGTGCCCTCAGTCACCGAGGAGGACACTTGGCACGAGGCAAGCCGGGCGGCACTTGCCGCCTTACAGGGTGGCGGTCGCGTTCTGATCCATTGCATGGGAGGGTGCGGGCGGTCAGGTATGGCGGCATTGCGTCTCATGGTTGAGGCCGGTGAAGACCCGGATGCGGCGCTTGCCCGCCTGCGCGCGGTTCGCCCATGTGCGGTTGAGACAGAGGATCAATGGGAGTGGGCAACGCTGGCATGACCGGGTGATCGCGCCTGCGAGTTTGAGGCGCAAGGCCCCAAACTCGACAATGCAAAAGGAGGTTTTAGATCACCGCACGCTGCGGTTTTTCGACCAAACCTTCCAAGGGCGGCCCCGCCAATTCGCGAAGCCGAGCGATATTCGTCAGCTCAATCCGGTGTGGAGCACAGATATGGAGCGCGCCTTTGTCCGCCAAGCCATGAAGGCACCGACAAAAGGTTTCCGGCGTCATGTCCAACAAGCTGGCCAGATCGGTTCGGCTGAGTCTCAGTTCAAGGATGGGATGCTTCCCGGAGAGATCCAAGGTGGCGTCTGTTTCTCCATCGTGCAGTGCGCAAAACGTGAAATAGGCCGCAACACGTTCGCGCGCGGTTCGGCCACGCAGCAGGCAAGTCCAGCTATTCATCTTGTCCATTTGGCGCAGCGTACTGAGAAGATAAGCATGCTCCAGAGCCGGCGACCCCATCAAGAGCCCCTCGAACGAGGACTTTTGGAAGAGGCAGATGTCGATATCGGTCGCGGCTTCATATGAGAAGCGATACTCGCTTTCAAACGCGCGCCCGATGAAATCCCCCGGAAATAGCAAGCCAAGGACTTGGGTATCTCCGTCTTCGGTCATGAAGACGGTCTTGATGACACCGGACCTTAGAATGCCGATTTTTTCGGATTCGTCGCCCTGCATCAATACCGATTGACCCTGTTTGAAACGCGCACGATGCGCGAGCTGGGCAATGCCGTCCTTATCTTGTCCCGACGCGCGGGCACAAAACGACGACCCCGGAACTGGACACGCCTGACACTCGCATGACATGCGGTGCATGGATACAACATTCATTTTTAAAATCCCCCATGAGTAGGCCGGAAATATATAATTCCGGCACCAATTGCGGATCCTCAAAACCGTGAGGATTGCTGTTGGTACTCATACCAGCGGCAAGCGCCGTACAATTTTCAGAATGCCTGGCCATGAGCGTCTCCCGAGTTGCCCATGCCCCCCAAAGGCAAAATCATTAAGAGCGAGAATCGCGAAGTATGCAAAATTAGAAATGTGTAGAATTGTGCACGTGCCAGGTTTTTCCGTGAATATCGTGATACGGTCCTGCATGTTGGCTGGGGGACAACTGCATGGAAAGACATTCTGAAATCGAACGGTTGGAGTTGCGGTCACGCACCGGTGGTTTGCACTTGAACGATGTGTTCGAGCGTGTATTCGAAACTGCGCCCACGGCGATTGTGGTGGTCGGACTCGACGGACGTTTTGAAAGGTGTAACCCGGCCTTCTGCGCATTGGTGGGACATGATGCCGAAGCCGTACGATCCTTTCGTTTTCAAGATATGGTGCAAGTCGACGATCACGCGCGCCATAGGTCAGCCATAGAAGACCTGGTCGAAGGCCGCGTTCTGGCGACTGAGGTTGAATACCGGTTCCGGCAGGCCTCTGGCGACGATATCTGGGTCAATGCGAAGCTCTCGCTTATGCCCAGCAAAGGTGACCAACCGGCGTGCATCGTTGCCTTGCTGAGCGATATTTCCGATCGTGTTCAAACCCTGACCGATTTGCATGTCATGCGTGAACAACTCGAAGGCTTCATCAAGGAAGCGCCGATTCCTATGGCCATGGTCGACCGCGACATGCGTTATATCCGATGCAGCCGAAGGTGGATTTCAGACTATGGACTGAACCTCGGCAGTATCGAAGGCCGTAGTCATTACGATGCCTTTCCGCATTTGCCCGAAAGCTGGGTACAGGCACATAAACGTGGTTTGGCGGGTGAAACAGTCAAAAATGCGGAGGATTGGTATCGCTGGCCGGATGGGCGGATGCAGTGGCTTCGGTGGGAGGTACACCCTTGGCACAATCGCGCCGGAGAGGTGGCTGGCCTTATCCTGTTTGCCGAGGATATCACTGATCGCAAGCTGGCCGAGCAATCCTTGCGTGAAAGCGAAGCGCGATTGCGCCAAGCGGCGGAGGCGGCACACTTCGGGACATTTGATGTAGATATTACAACCGGCGAGGCGCATTGGTCGCCCGAGGCGCTTTCGCTACTTGGATTAGCCCCTGACGCTTGTCCCACGAACATCCATGAGATGGAGCAATTGATCGGGCATCGCGCGACACTTGAGATCGGTCGACAATTGCAATCGGCATTCCACCCCCAAAGCGACGGAGTTCTGAGGCAAGATCTGTCCATCACCCACGCGGACGGTTCGCGCCGTTGGCTACAGGTTCACGGACAGGTCATGTTTGACAGCAATGCGTTTCAGAGAAGCGCGACCCGTGTTCGCGGTATGCTCTTGGATATTACCGAAACCCGGCGAATGCAGCAAAACCTTGAACAGGCCAAGCGCTTGGAAACGATTGGAAGGCTATCAGGTGGGATCGCCCATGATTTCAACAACCTGCTTACAATCATATTGTCGAATCTTGAGCTTGCTCAACGGCGCATAGACGATGAGGACGCGCTTAGGCTGATCAATGCGGCCATCGATGCATTGCATACAGGTGCTTCGTTCAATTCCCGGTTGCTGTCGCTTGCCAAAACCCGCCATACCCAGTCCGGTTTGCTTGATGTGGGGCACCAATTGTCCTTGATGTGGCCGATGCTATCGCGTGCCGTAGGCGATAAAGCCAAGTTGACGTTGCAGACTATCGATCAGCCTTGGATTGTCCGCGCTGATGATGCCGAACTGACGAGTGCCGTGCTTAACCTCGTGATCAACGCCTGTGACGCCATGCCGGATGGTGGCGAGATCATAGTGGGCATCGAAAACGTGGCGCTCGATGCGGCAATGGTTGAAAGCCTGAATTGTGCTGCGCCGGGGGATTACCTGCGGGTCTTCGTGCGCGATACTGGAACAGGCATGCTGCCCAGCACTGCCGAAATGGCTCAAGAGCCGTTCTTTACCACGAAAACAGGCGGACGCGGAACTGGTTTGGGGCTAACCACGGTCGCTGCTTTCGCGGCCCGGGAAAACGGATGCGTCCATATCGAAACACAAGAAGGGACTGGTACGACGGTGTCCATTTACCTGCCGCGGGAGCAGGGCGCTGAAACGAGCATGCTTGGGTCGGATGGTTGTGAAGACGAGCTCGCCCATGGCGATGGAGAGACCGTCCTTGTTGTGGAGGATGACGACATGGTGCGTGAGACCGTCCTGAAGCGTCTGGAGGTTCTTGGCTATGTGGTGTTCGAAGCGCGCAACGCGTCAGAGGCTTTCCAACAGCTTGAAGCAGGGCATCACATCGACCTTGTATTCAGCGACATGTCTATGCCCGGCCCTATGTCGGGCCATGATTTGCTGGCGCAGGTCCGAGCGAGGTACCCGTCTATCGGCATATTGCTGACCACCGGCAACAACGGTCCGGACCAAAACACCCGTAGCCCTTTGGGCGACAGGAATATCCCGCTTCTGCCTAAACCCTATTCCATATCGAAGTTGAGCCAGTGCATCAGGGATGCTCTTTGTCAGAGGCCTCGTCCAGAGATTTGATTTCACCAGCGAAGACATACCCGACACCGCGAACGCTTTTGATCAACTGAGGGCTTTCCGTGCTGGGCTCAAGCTTTCGGCGTAGCCGTGCCACATGTCCGTCGATCGTTCGGTCTAGTGGTGACCATTCGTGCCCTCGTAAGCTAAGCGAGATGTCATCGCGGCTTAGGACGCGCCCGGGGTTGCTGACGAATATTTCCAGAAGCCTGAGTTCAGTTTCGGTGAGTTCCAGATCGNCGCCGTCTATCTTCCGCACATAACGTCGCCGCGTGTCAAAGATGCAATGGTCAAAGTCGATCTGGCTTGGAACCTCGGTGCCGTTGCGACCGGCTTCAAGCTCATAACGATGCAGGACGTGTTCGATCCGCATCACGATCTCGCGGAAATGAAAAGGCTTGGTGATGTAGTCATCGGCCCCGTTTTCAAGGCCGCGCACCCGGTCGTGAGGATCGGAGCGCCCGGTAACGAGAATAACCGGCACATTGCGCTGTTCGCGTAATTCCCGTGCGAAGCTGAAACCGTCGTCCGGTCCGAACCCAAGGTCCAGTGTCACGATGCTAATGTCATGTGTGCCAATTGCGCTGAGGGCCTCCTGTTGGGTCGAGGCTTCGATGACGGAAAATCCCTCTGCCTCAAGGCCAAGTCGCATCGTCATGCGCAGGTCGCTTTCGTCGTCGATGACCAGAACGGTTTTGTTGTTCGGCTCAATTTTTCTCATGGCGCAAAGCGTCCCTTGCGGCGTGTAATATTTTAAACTCTTTCCCCATTTCAAAATTCCTATGTCGCTCGACCCAAGATTTTATCCAAATAAAATGACGCGGATGACCGCGTTCTCCTTGAAAACCAAACTGGCAGTAAATCACTCGTTACACTCAGGGCCCCAAAAAGGGTGCGCCACTGATGCGTCTTCGAACACCGGGTGGCCTTCAAGTGGATCAAGCTGGACGGTTTGCGTGCACTGATCTTGCAAAGGTCGCCGGTATTCGCATCCCCCGATCACGATATGGCCAAGGCGACCATTCGGCAACCAGAATAACATGAAACCCAGTGCGCAATCAAGTTGGGTGCTGGTGTCGAGGCAGTGGTGTAACGCCGGACACGAGCCTAGTGGACGCGATACAGCCTAAAAAACACTGGCCGATGCGATTACTCACACCGGCCAGTGCCACTTGCCCAGACAGAGCAAAACAACTCTCACATCCGGGCAATTATGCAGCCGCCGCTCCGAACTTAAAGTTACCAGCACAACGCCATCGTGTAGGAAGGCGCGTGAGGGGCGTAAGCGGGCCCTCACATCAGGCGATAACGGCCAGTGTGTGTTGCTTTCTTTTTCGGGGATAAGAAAGCAACAGGAACGGGGGTCGGCACAGTTTATTGCACGCGTTCTGTGCCCAACTTCCTTTACACTAAGGCCATTCTCCGCTGGCATAGGAGCGGCGGCGGCATTCTTGAATTGATCATAGGCGTCAAGTGGGCTTCACTCGGAGTGCGTAGTCGGAATCAAGGCTTCATGTTCCGATGCTTCGCACGCCAATTCTGGTGGCGCCTTTTACGTCCTCTCCTCTAGGTTCTTGCGTGGTGTGAGTGTTGCACGCGATTACACTGAGCATTTTTCTGCGATGCGTCATTGATCATTGGCAACCGGATTGGGAGCGGTTTTGGCACGGGTTCCATTCTTTTGTTCATGGCCGGTGCGAACCATTGATGCCAGTCAATGTTGCCCCAAGCGAACGGACCCTATGGTTGCAGGGTACCAATGTGAAAACCGCGATATCCGATAGGATCAGGGAAATGCTTATGATCAGTGCCAATCTGGACCGCGCGCCGATCCGGGCTGTGACCTATGCAACCGAGCAAGAGCGAGCCTTTGACCTTTCATGTGCGGTACTTTTGGCTTTGCGTGAGTGGTTGACGGCCACCGAGGTTGTGGAACTGGCCCGGCGTTTGCCCTGTGCATTGGTGCCTGCCCTTTTCCACAACTGGCACCCGCAATCCGTTGCACCACCAAGACCCACGCGCGCCGAATTCGTTGCTCGTGTGGTGGTTTACATGGGCGAAGCCGCTGTCGCGGAATACGAGATTGCCGAAGCCTTGAGGGACCTGGCCGAATATTTGCCGGCTCGCCTGTTCGCCTCGCCTAAACAGGCGCAGCAGGCTATTCTGGCCGCTGGCCAATCATAAAATCACATCGAGAACGCAGCCGGAAATACTCTGAAAAGATTGGATTAATTCGGTTCTCGCGGCGCGGCGTCGCACGCGGAGCGAAGCAGGGCAATCACCTCGTCGTCGGATGTTTGGGGAAAGCTCTGATAGGCCGCGCCGACGGCCCCGAGCGGCAGATGTGGTTCCGGGCAGATGACAAGATCCACATCTTTCTGAAGCTCGGAAAGCACCTCGGAACTGGCGACCGGGACCGCAAGGATGATCTTTTCAGGGGCTTTCGACCGGATGGCGTGCAGTGCTGCGCGCACCGTGCTTCCGGTGGCGATTCCGTCGTCCACGAGAATGACGGTGCGCCCCTCAAGGGGGGCGGGTGCCTGTCCCGGAAGGTAGGTGTCACGCCTGCGTGTCAGCTCGGAAAACTCTTTTTTTGCAAGTGCTTGGACTTCGGTTCGGGAAAGCCCGAAGGCACGCATGACGGGGATGTTCAGGTATAGATCTTCTTCCTCGGACCCGGTTATAGCGCCGACTGCAAGCTCAGGGTTGCCGGGCGCGCCGACTTTGCGGACAAGGATCACGTCGAGGGGCGCACCTAGGGCCTGAGCGATGGGGGCCGCGACGGGAACCCCGCCACGGGGCAAAGCGATCACGACGATCTTTTGATTTGTGAGGGGCGGCAAGGCATCAAGCAGGACCTGAGCGGCCTCGGCCCGGTCTTGGTAGCGCGCTGCGCGGACCGGGAATGCCATCTCCCCGATCACCCGACCATTCCCGGGTGGAAGGGAATTACATGAATGATTTCAAGGGGTTTCTCGGCCATCGACATGACCTTTCTATGTCGGAGTCGGCCGGTGACGGCGCGACGGTGGATGGGCTTTTGCCCTTTGGGATGAAACCGCCGTCGCCGCCTTACGGGACTGGTTTATTAGAGCCTGTAAACGGAA
>PR_CR_10_Liq_1_inCRDRAFT_1000786_pt1 | contig 19150 bp, 15 predicted proteins | sample PRCRCaboRojoPR_3_FD_10241 | JGI IMG/M metagenome (IMG submission 10241)
CGCAGGGCTGCCCCGGCGGGGCAGCCCTGCAAATGCCGAGCGGCGGCCCCTCGGGGCCGCCGCTCTATCGGATCAGTTCGGGATGAGATCCGGCAGGATCGTCACGATGCCCGGGAAGAACCACAGGATCGAGAGGCCCACCACCTGGATCAGCACGAAGGGGATGACACCGCGGTAGATGTGTCCCGTGGTCACCTCTTTCGGCGCCACGCCGCGCAGGTAGAACAACGCGAAGCCGAATGGCGGTGTAAGGAACGAGGTCTGCAGGTTCACCGCGATCATGATCGTCACCCATTTCGGATCAAAATAGGTCCCGTAGATGACCGGCCCCACGATGGGCACCACGATGTAGATGATCTCGAGGAAGTCCAGAACGAAGCCCAGGATGAACAGGATCAGCATCACGATCAGGAAGGCCGTGCGCGGATCCTCGAAGCTGCGCAGGAACTGCTGGATGTAGTGTTCGCCGCCAAAGGAGATCACCACCAGGTTCAGAAGCTGCGAGGCGATCAGGATGGTGAACACCATCGACGTCACCTTGGCCGTCTCGCGCACAGCGGGCGTCAGCACGCCCGAGCGGTACAGAACCCAGCACGAGAACAAGAGCCCAAAGAGCGCGTAGAGATAGGCCGCGTAGGCCACGAAGAAGGCCACCCAGCTTTCGAACGACACGGTATCGGTGTTGATCCGCAGGTCGAAATTGACGCCCACGAGGATCATGATGACCACCGCCAGCGTCGACCAGATGATGATCTTGGGGCTGCGGTCCTCGTCCGACAGCTTGCGATAGGCCGCGAGCATGATCGCGCCCGCCGCACCCAGCGCCGCTGCCGGGGTCGGATTGGTGATCCCGCCCAGGATCGAGCCCAACACCGCCACGATCAGCACGAGCGGCGGGAAGACCACGCGCAACAGCTCGTTCTGTGCCAGCCGCCCTAAGGCGTAGTAGCAGCCGTAGATCGCGATGGCCCAGGGGATCGCCATGCGCACCACGGTCGCGCCGGACGAGGTGAGCGGCCCGATAAAGAGCGCATCCACGATCAGCCCCAGCGCCACGCCCCCCGCGCCGATCATCAGCGGCATCGGGTCGGACGAGGGCGACACACCCCGCGCGAAACTCAGGATCAGGCCGAACACGATGGCCAGGATCGCGATGCCCGTCCCGATGGGCGCTGCATTGGCGACCATGTCGGCGCGGATCGCCTCGATCTCCTCGGGCGTACGGCGCTGGCTTTCGGTCGAGGCGCCCTCGGCGTCGATGGCCTCTTGTTCGGCCACCGCACGGTCCCAGGCCTCCTGCCCGTGCAACTCGATCATCGCGGCCTGGCATTCCTCGCTTACATTGGTGCGCAGCGACGCGGCTTCACCGATATCCGAAAAGCTCGACACGGTGGTCGACTGGCTGCCGACCACGTTGACCTGCCCCAGCAGAATGGTGCCGGCGATCAGCGCGACGGGCACGCCCAGGAACCAGGTGAAGGCCTCGTTGCGGGTCACGACCTCGCCATTGCCGTCGCCCAGCTCTACCGCCGGGGCCTTGGACGGGTTGAGCATCGCATAGCCAAAGGCATAGGCCGCATAGAGCCCCGCCAGAAGGATGCCGGGGATCAGTGCCGCCTGGAACAGCGTGCCCACGGACAGAACCGCCGGTTCGCCCAGATAGGTCAGCGCGTCGGTACAGCCTTCGATTTGCGCACGCTCTTCCTGTCCGCGCGAATAGAGATCGCCCGCCAGCGTGCCCAGAAGCACGATCACGATGGACGGCGGGATGATCTGCCCCAGCGTGCCCGACGCAGCGATCACGCCCGTGGCCAGTTCCGGCGAATAGTTGTTGCGCAGCATGGTGGGCAGGGCCAGCAGGCCCATGGTCACCACCGTGGCACCGACGATCCCGGTCGAGGCGGCAAGGAACGCGCCCACGACGACGATCGACACCGCCAGACCGCCCGGCAGCGGGCCGAAGACGCGCGCCATGGTGGTCAGAAGGTCGTTGGCGATCTTGGAGCGTTCCAGCACGATCCCCATCAGGACGAACATCAGCACCGCCAGCAGCGTCTCGATGGACTGACCCGCGATGACCCGTTCGTTGATGCGGTTTGTGATGCCCGCGATCACCCGGCGCAGGGCATCCTGCGCGCTGCCGTCGGGAAAGATCGACTCGGTCGCGACCCTTGGCAGGTCCGGGTACGAGAAGACCGAGATCGCCTGATCCCGCACCCCGCTGTCCCTGAGCGCCTGATAAGCGGCAGAGCTTGTGTCGATTGCCTGGTGAACGAGCAGCCCCGCACTGTCCAACGCGGTGATCACACCAAAGGACAGAACCGCCGCACCGCCGATGGCAAAGGCCACCGGAAAGCCCGACAGGATCGAGGAGAACAGCAACAGGAAGACGATGATCAGGCCGATCTCGACTCCATCAAGTCCGAAAAGCATGTGTCTGACCCCTGCCCTTAGAATTCCGCGTGATCGTAGGCTTCTTCGCCTGGCTCGAGCACGTCCTTGTCCAGATGTTTGCCCTCGGCTTCGGGGCCCTCCTTCCACTCCAGGTACGAGCGGTAGAAGAAGGCCCAGGCATGGAGGAAGATCATGCCGACCATGATGACCATCAGGACCTTGAAGAGGAAATAGCCGGTAAAGCCGTTCGGGCTGAAACCGATGGTCTCCACGTTCCAGCGCACGGCACGGGCCTTGAGCTCGAGCCGGTCAAGCGGATCGGTGGGCGACACCGGCGGCACGATGAGCGACCGCCACATGAAGAACCAGGTATACATCCAGATGATCGTCGCCATGGGCAGCATGAAGATCATGGAGCCGACCATGTCGATCACCCGCTTGGTGCGGTGGCTGACGGCGGAATAGATCAGGTCGACCCGCACATGCCCGCCCTGCACGAAGGTGTAGGTCAGGCACAGCGTCACCACCATGGCGTTGTAAAGCTTCAGTTCCTCGGCGAACCAGGAGATGTCGAATTGCAGCGGGATGCCGAAGCCGATGGAGATGTCGGGCCGGGTAAAGATCCGCTGCATGAAGACGATGATGACCTGTTGCAGCACCATCAACAGGCCTGCCCAGGCAAAGAAGCGGCCGACGGTGTTGGCGAAGCCCTCGAGCACCCGGACAACGCCCCAGAGGAAGTCATTGCGCCACAGGCCCGCGATGAAGATCAGCAGGAACACGGTGACGACAACGAAGAAGAACTCGACCGAGGCGCCGTAGTAGACAACCTTCATCAGCGACAGCTTGTCTTCGCTGGTGTTCTCCCAGCTCAGCCAGTCCAGCCAGGACCCGGGATGCGTGATCGCATAGCCCAGGTTGTAGAAGGCCATGGCAAAGTTCTGCAGCAGCCACAGCACCGCGTCGCCAAAGCCGAATGCGGCCTCTTCTTCCATCTTGTCCCCCTCCCCTCCGCCATCCGGCGGTCGGTCTCAGCGTGAAAGGCCCCCGAGCATGCGGGGGCCTTCCGGTCGTGTCAATGACGGGCCTTAGCCACCCAGCACGCGCACGCGCTGTTCGACGTAGTAACCGTCCGACTTCTGAATCCAGGAGGCCGAGTTGGCCAGCGATTCTTCGAACGAGGTCCGGATCTTGGCGAACAGCTCGTCGCCCATGTTCTCGTCCATGACCTCGGCCGATGCGGCGCCGAAGGCATCCCACACGTCGTCGGGGAACTGCAGGGTCTTGACGCCCTGGGCCTGCAGACGCGACAGCGCGGCACCGTTGTTGGCCAGCGTTTCGGCCAGCTGGAAATGCGTGACCGCCATCGAGGCGTAGCGCAGGACCGCCTTGTGCTGGTCCGACAGTTCGTTCCAGACGTCGAGGTTGACGTTCGCCGACAGGGCCGAGCCCGGCTCGTGGAAGCCCGCGGTGTAGTAGACCTTGGCCACTTCCTGGAAGCCCGCGCGTTCGTCGGCCATCGGGCCCACCCACTCGAGGCCGTCCAGCGCGCCCGAGGACAGCGCCTGGTAAAGCTCGCCACCCGGGATGTTCTGGACCGATGCGCCCAGCTTGCCCAGAACCTGGCCACCGAGGCCCGGCATACGGAACTTCAGGCCGTTGAAGTCTTCGGCCGAGCGGATCTCGTTGCGGAACCAGCCGCCCGACTGCGAGCCCGAGTTGCCCGCGCTCAGGCCCTTCAGGTTGAAGATCATGCCCAGCTCGTCATGCAGCGCTTCGCCGCCGCCATGGTAGTACCAGTTGGTCACTTCCTGGGCGGTGCCGCCGAACGGCACGGCGGTGAAATAGGCGTAACCGGGGTGCTGACCGATGAAATAGTAGTCGGCCGAGTGGTACATGTCGGCCTGGCCCGACGACACGGCGTCGAACACTTCGAAGGCGCCGACCAGTTCGCCAGGGGCCTTCAGGTCGATCTGCAGGCTGCCGCCCGACATTTCACCCACGAACTGAACAAGGTACTGCGCGGCGTCATCGAGAACGGCAAAACCACGCGGCCACGAGGTGACCATGGTCAGGGTGCGGGTGGATTGGGCCACCAGCGGCGTTGCGAGGGTCGATGCAGCAGCAGCACCGGCACCGACGGACGATGCACGCAGGAATGAACGACGATCCATTGAGTTTCCTCCCCATGATTCAAGCCCGGCCCATCATTCAGCGCGGGCGGATCGTTAAAGTGAGCGCACCTTAGGCAGAGTGTCCACGCAAGAAAATACCCAGAGATACGGAGACCGCGCAAAAATCGGTCGCGGTCGCTATCCGCGCGGCCTGTCGCGGCCTGTCGCGGCCCTTGTCCCGGTGCCATGAATTGCCTGCCGCGTGCGGTTGGGATAGCAAGCGGCATGGCGCGATGGATCGACAGATTGCAGCTGAGCTACGAACAGAAGCTGTTCCTTCTGGCCGCAGTGCCGCTCGTCCTGGCCGCCGGCGCGATCGCGGTTCTGGTGGTCAACCAGGCCCGCGCGGTCTCGGACCAGGAGATCCGATCGCTCGAAACCCGGTTGATCGAGGCAAAGAAGCGCGAGCTGCGCAACTACGTTACGCAGGCCCGCAACGGGTTCTACTTCATCTACGGCAGCGCGCCCCCCGACGACGCCGACGCGCAGGAGCAGGTCAAGCAGATCCTGTCGGCCATGATCTACGGCGACGAGGGCTTTTTCTTCGTCTACGACTACGACGGGACGAACCTTGTCTCGCCGCGGCAGACCGAGCTGATCAACCGGAACTGGAGCGACCTGACCGATGGCGAGGGCACCCGCGTGGTCGAGGCCTTCATCGACACCGCCCGGCGCGGGGCGGGCTATGTGGAACATCTCTGGCCCAAGCCCTCGACCGGGGAAGAGGCGCGGATGATCACCTATGTCACCTCGTTCCCGTCCTGGCGTTGGGCCGTTGGCACGGGCGTCTTCATCGACGACGTGACCGCCTCGGTCGCCGCCGCCCGCGCCGAGGTCGAGGCGCGGGTACGCCAGACCTTTCTCTATATCGGTATCATCACGCTGGCCGCGCTGCTCATGGTCTTCGTCAGCGGCATGGCCATCAATATTCGCGAACGCCGGCTGGCCGATGCCAAGCTCAAGCGTTTGACGCAGCGGGTCTTTGACGCGCAGGAAGAGGAACGCGGCCGCGTCGCCCGCGAACTGCATGACGGGATCAGCCAGATGCTGGTGGGCATCCGTTACGCGCTGGAAATCGCGCGGGGCCGGATGCAGCGCGGCGATCCGCGCGCAGCCGGCAATATCGACACCGGGATCGGCCATATCTCCACCGCCATCGCCGAGGTCCGCCGCATCAGCCGCGACCTGCGCCCCGGCGTGCTGGACGACCTGGGCCTCGGCCCCGCGCTCAAGATGCTGACCGACGAGTTCCACGACCGCACGGGCATCGAGACCCAGTTCAAGACCGTGGTCTTCCGCAACCGTCTGGACGACGACGCCAAGATCGCGCTCTACCGCATCGCGCAGGAGGCGCTGACCAATATCGAACGCCATGCCGAGGCAAACGAGGTCACGGTGGACCTGCGCGGCCACACCCGCGGGGCGACCCTGCGGGTCAGCGACAATGGCCGCGGGATCGAGCAATCCGCAGGCAACGCGCCCGGCCAGGGGCTGGGCCTGCGCAACATGCAGGAACGGATCGAACAGCTAGATGGGACCCTGCGCATCCTGTCGAGCAAGACCGGCACCGTGATCGAGGCCGAGGTTCCGCTCACGCATCTTCTGGCCCCCGGCGACACAAATGGCGCGCCCGCGCCCGCAGACCCCCACCCACAGCCATCGGCGCGCGCCGCCTCGCAGCAGACCCAGACACCCAAGGCTTCCGCATGACATCCGCCAACGCACCCGCCGCGTCCCTCCGCGATGACGCGTCCTCCTGCTCCGACCCGGTCAAGGTCGTCGTGGTCGACGATCACCCGATGGTGGCGCAAGGCATCGAGGCGATCCTCGAAAGCTACGACGACGTTACCGTGATCGCGCGCTTCGGGTCCGGCCAGGAGATCATCGACACCGTCACCGACCTGAAACCCGACGTGATCCTGCTGGATCTGAACATGCCCGGCATGGGCGGGCTGTCGGCCACGGAGATCGTTCTGGAGCGCTGCCCCGACACCCGCATCCTGATCCTGTCGATGCATGACAGCCGCGAATACATCTCGACCGCGCTCAGCCACGGCGCACGCGGCTACGTGCTCAAGGACGTGCCCACCGACGAGATCAAGCTGGCCATCGACGCGGTGATGCGCGGCGAGACGTATCTATGTACCGGCGCGCAAGGCTCGCTCAGCCCCGAGGGCGCGCTATCGGCCGAGCAATTGACCAACCGCGAACAGACGATCCTGTTGCAGCTGGCCCAGGGCCTGTCGAACCGCGCGGTGGCCGAGGCGCTGGATATCTCCGTCCGCACGGTCGAGACACATCGCAAGAACATCAAGCGCAAGCTGGGCATCTCGTCGACCGCGGGGCTGACCCGCTACGCGCTGGAACACGGCGTGCTTCAGGGCACGGGCGCCAAGCTCTAGCGCGCGGGTTTCGGCCCGCGCGTCAGCTTTCGGCGAAGCTTTCGGCGCGGAACCGCTCGACACGGAGCGTGTCGCTCCAGTGATCCCGGGGAAGCCCGGCCTTGACCTTGAGCCCCGAAAAGAACGCCTCGGGTGTCTCAAGGCTGTCCCAGACCATGGGAAGGAAGGTGCCGCGCCTGTCCCCGTCGGACAGGATCAGACCGTCTTGCCCGGGCACCAGCTGGCCCAGCAATTCCGCCTCGGTCGCGACATGCATCCGCTCGGGCCGGGTCAGCAGGGCGATCTTGATCTTCAGGTTCCCAAGCTCCTCCGTGGTCACCGGGTCGAAGCGGCTGTCCTCGAACCCGGCCTTGATCGCGTTGGTGGCCACGTCGCGCAAGAGGCTGACCGAGGGCGAAAGCGACCCGATGCAACCGCGCAGCTGGCCGCCTTTCGTCAGGGTCACGAAGGTCGCGCCGTATCCGCGCAGCGGCTGGGCGAATGTCTCTTCCTTCAGCCCGGGCATCTTGCCCTTGCGCGCGCGGATGCGCAGGGCGTCACGCGCCACCTTGAGCAGCGCCGCCCGATGGCGCGGGGGCAGCATCGCGTCCGCGGCACCGAACAGCGCCCAGGCACCGTAGCCCACGGTGCGGCGGTCGTCCCGGGTGACCGCGTGGGAATTGGCCAGCGCCAGCCGGTAGGCGCGCGCATCCCGGCCATAGTCCGACGCCATGTACCCGGTGATCGCCATCGCGCCGCAGGCATTTTCGTCGGTCAGCTGGTCGTAGCGCCCCAGCTCGATCAGCCGCGCGGTGTCGAGATCGCGGGCCTCGGCCGCATCGCGCGACAGAAAATGGCTCAGATCGCTCGACAGCACGAAAAGGGGCGGCTTGTCCCGAAACCGGGCAAGGAAGTCCACGACCCGCGCCACCTGTTCCACGCTGGCACGCCCGATCACCAGCGGCACCACCTGTGCGCCCGGATGGAGCCGGTGCAGGAACGGCAGCTGGGTCTCGATCCCGTGCTCGGCGTCATGGGCCGCGTCCTCGACATGGGCCAGCCCTTCGTCCACCAGCGCCCATCGCGCCTCGCGGTCGATCTTCACCTTGAAGCCGGGCATGAGATAGGCCCGTTCCGAAGGCAGCGCGATCCCGTCGAAGGCGTGGCGATGCGACGGCGACAGGATCACCGCATGGCTGCGCTGGACCCGCGCGGTCGACCGCCACGCGGCCCCGGCCAGCCAGCCGGAATAGGCATAGCCCGCATGGGGCGATATGATCGCCCGCGCCGCCGACCCGCGCTGGCGCCGACCGATCAGCCCCTGATCCAGACAGGCCTCCACCATCGCGCGCAAGGGCTCGGCCTCGGCGGGGTAGAACCGCCCCGCCACGGCCGGGCTGCGCTGGGTCATATCCTCGGTCATGTTCATCGGGATTGGAGTATGCCCGTGAAACGTGGCAGTTTCACGCCAAAAAGCGGAGGCCGCCCCTGCACGACCGCGTTACGTGCGAGGGCCCAAAACTTCGCAAAAATGTCCGCCCGCGACCATCCGGCGCAACTTGTGCAAATCCGTGGCTGAAAAACCCCCCGTTTCGGCGCGTTTTCGCGGTTGACGCCCCCGGACACCAAGCCTAAGGTCTGCCACGCGTAAAGGAGCACCCAGTGATGCACACGCTAGTCGTCATCGTAGGAAAGTGGCGCATGGGCCGGTAACGGACACCATATTGGTTCCCCATGCGCCCCCGAACGGACCTTCGGGGGCTTTTTTATGCGCAGATGAAACCGAATTCGGGACGTCCACGGCGTCCCGGCGCGTCATGAACGGAGAGAGCGATGACACGTCAGATGACCGGAGCGAAAATGGTGGTTCAGGCCCTGAAGGATCAGGGTGTGGACGTCGTATTCGGATACCCCGGCGGTGCCGTTCTACCGATTTATGACGAGATCTTTCAGCAAAACGACATCCGCCACATCCTGGTGCGCCACGAACAGGGTGCGGTGCACGCCGCCGAAGGCTATGCGCGCGCGACCGGCAAGCCGGGCGTGGTGCTCGTGACATCGGGGCCCGGCGCCACGAACGCGGTGACGGGTCTGACCGATGCGCTGATGGATTCGATCCCGATCGTGGTGCTGACGGGCCAGGTGCCCACCTTCATGATCGGCTCGGACGCCTTCCAGGAGGCCGACACCGTGGGCATCACCCGCCCCTGCACCAAGCATAACTGGCTGGTGAAGGACACCGCGCGGCTGTCGGGCATCATCCACGAGGCGTTCCACGTCGCCACCTCGGGCCGCCCGGGCCCGGTGCTGATCGACATCCCGAAGGACGTGCAATTCGCCACCGATGACTACACGCCCAAGACCAAGGCGACCGTGAGCCACTACCAGCCCCAGCTCAAGGGCGACATGGACACGATCACCGAACTGGTCGAAGCGATCGAGCGCGCCGAGCGCCCGATCTTCTACACCGGCGGCGGCGTGATCAATTCGGGCCCCGCGGCCAGCCAACTCTTGCGCGAACTGGTGGAGGCCACGGGCTTTCCCATCACCTCGACCCTGATGGGGCTCGGGGCCTACCCCGCCTCGGGTGACAAGTGGCTGGGCATGCTGGGCATGCACGGGCTCTACGAGGCGAACCTCGCGATGCACGATTGTGACCTGATGATCAACGTGGGCGCGCGTTTCGACGACCGGATCACCGGCCGGATCGACGCCTTCAGCCCCAAGTCGAAAAAGGCGCATATCGACATCGACCCCTCGTCGATCAACAAGGTGATCAAGACCGACATGCCGATCATCGGCGATGTGGGCCATGTGCTCGAGGACGTGCTCAAGGTCTGGAAGGCGCGCGGCCGCAAGGTCAACCGCGAAGGGTTGGCCAAGTGGTGGGCGCGGATCGAGGAATGGCGCGCGGTCGACTGCCTGGGCTTCAAGCCCTCGCCCAAGACGATCAAGCCGCAGCATGCGCTGGCCCGGCTGGAGGCGCTGACCAAGGACCGCAAGGACCGCTTTATCTGCACCGAGGTGGGCCAGCACCAGATGTGGGCCGCGCAATACATGGGCTTCGAGGATCCCAACCACTGGATGACCTCCGGGGGACTGGGCACCATGGGCTACGGCTTTCCGGCCTCCATCGGCGTGCAGATGGGGCACCCCGATGCGCTGGTGATCAACGTCGCGGGCGAAGCGTCGTGGCTGATGAACATGCAGGAGATGGGCACCGCGGTGCAGTACCGCCTGCCCGTCAAGCAGTTCATCCTGAACAATGAACGCCTGGGCATGGTGCGCCAGTGGCAGGAGCTTCTGCATGGCGAGCGCTATTCGCACAGCTGGTCCGAGGCGCTGCCCGATTTCGTCAAACTGGCCGAGGCCTTCGGCGCCAAGGGCATCCTCTGCACCGACCCGGCCGATCTGGACGACGCGATCATGGAGATGGTGAACCATGACGGCCCGGTCATCTTCGACTGCCTGGTGGAAAAGCACGAGAACTGCTTCCCGATGATCCCGTCGGGCGAGCCGCACAACAAGATGCTCTTGGGCGAGGCCTCGACCAAGGACGCCATCGGCTCCAAGGGCGCGGTTCTGGTGTGACCCCGACGCCGGCTCATAGCAAACGGTAGGGTGCGTGCTTGCAAGCACTGCCCCGATTACAAAGGTAGGGTGCGTGCTTGCACGCACCGCCACTTCCGCAAAGAACGAAAGACACCACAGCCATGTCCCCGCTACACATCAAAAAAGGCTCGACCAAGCATTCGGCCTACAACCTGCGGCCCACCTTTTCGGACGTGCAGGAAACCCATACCATCGCCGTGCTGGTGGATAACGAAGCCGGTGTTCTGGCCCGGGTGATCGGGCTCTTTTCCGGCCGGGGCTACAATATCGACAGCCTGACCGTGGCCGAGGTCGACCACGAGGGGCATCGGTCGCGCATCACCATTGTGACCACCGGCACACCCCAGGTGATCGAGCAGATCAAGGCCCAGTTGGGCCGGATCGTGCCGGTGCACGAGGTTCATGACCTGACCGTCGAGGGGCCATCGGTCGAACGGGAACTGGCGCTGTTGAAAGTGGCCAACCAGGGCGAGAAACGGGTCGAGGCGCTGCGGCTGGCGGATATCTTCCGCGCCAATGTGGTCGACTCGACGCTGGAAAGCTTTGTCTTTCAGATCACGGGCACACCGGACAAGATCGACGCCTTCGCCGACCTGATGCGCCCGCTGGGCCTGGTGGAACTGGCGCGGACGGGCGTCGCTGCCCTGTCGCGGGGTGTGGGCTCAACCGCCTGAACCCGACCGGCGCCGATCCGCCCCATCTTGCCCTGAGGCGCGCTGTGGCGGGCACGCGGCTCGGCGGCGCGACCGGTCCAGCGACACCACGTTCGACCCGACACCGGAGCCGGTCGCTGCGTCGTCGCCCGGCGCGTCGCCCCTCAGGCTCTCACGCAGACCCGGTGCGCCTTTGCTTTCGATGATCCGCGGATTGGAGGCATAGCGCATCCGGTCGGCGACACGCAGATCGAAGCGGACAAGGTCCCCTTCGTCCAGCCGGTGCCCGATCTCGGTTTCATTGCCGCCCGTGTAATAGGCCAGATCCCCATGATCCTCGCACCAGATGACCGCCTTCCGTGCGGCGCTATCGCTCCACAAGACCACTCCCAGCATCATGTCCCCTGCCGTGTTACAGAACTCCTTAGGCGAATTTGAAAAATAAATTCTCGTTTTAGTATTGTTAACCTTGAAAGCGAGGCTTGCCTTTTGTGTCGGCAAGGGCGATGGTCGTCGCGGTTCCGCGTCAACCCTGATGCTGAACCGCGTCACGATCGAGTAGCTCTTCAGCGCATGGGTAAGCGCGCCGATTTCAACGCCCTGTCCAAGGGAGCCGCTTCCATGCCGATCACGGCCCAACGTCCCCAACCCCGGCTGACGCCGAGCCAATTGCGCGACATGTTCGGCGCCAACCTGCGGGTTCTGTGCAAGCGACAGCCCTCGGTCTCGGCAGTCTGCCGCGAACTGGGAATCAATCGGACCCAGTTCAACCGCTACCTGTCCGGCGAAAGCTTTCCCCGCCCGGATGTGCTCTACCGCATCTGTACCTATTTCGAGGTCGATGCGCGCATTCTGCTCGAACCGCTCGAAGACGTGGACCGAACAGGGGATGATATCCTGTCCCACCCGGAAATCCGTACCTTTCTCTCTGGCGCGACGGCCCTTGTGTCCGAGGACCTCCTGCCCAGCGGCTTCTACCGCTTCAGCCGCCGCAGCTTTACCCAGCAGGACAAGTTCATCGTCGGCCTCGTGCTCGTCTACCGCAAGGGCAGCACGACCTTCATCCGCGGCCACGAGCCGCGCGACGGCATGGTGCAGCAAGGCCTGCCCACCGACCCCCGAACGAGAGAGTTTCGCGGCGTTGTCCTCACCCAGGAGGATGGCGTGGCCGCACTCATCGCACGGCGCGGGTCGCTCACATGCTCGTTCAATTTCCTGTCCCGGGTGTCGAGCTTTCAGCATAATTTCTGGGTTGGCTATGTCACCCGCACCATGCGCGAAACGGTCGAAAGCCCTCGCATGGCGCGGTTGGTCTACGAGTATCTGGGGACCGATTGCAGTGCCGTGCTGGCGACCGCGCGCGGCGCAGGGCTTAACACGGCCGACCAGCTTGTGCCCTATCACAAGACGCTCCTGCGCCCCGACGAGCCCGTACGCTAGGCCGGGGTCGTTTTGCGACGCCCGAGGTCGCGCGCAGGCAGGACCGCCGGGCCGTTTCTCCTAGACTTTCCTCGTCCGCAGGAGATCCGCCCATGTCCCATGCCCCCACCGACCTCAGCGGCGTCCGCCGCCCTCTGTCCCAGGCCAATGGCCTGCCCAATGCCCACTACGTGGACCCGGGCGTCTTTGCCGAGGAGCGCGACGCGCTGCTGTTCGCCACCTGGGCCGGGCTGGCCGTCACCGCCGATGTACCCGAGCCGGGCGACGCGGTGCCGATCGACTTTCTGGGGCTGCCGCTGCTTCTGCTGCGCGACAAGGCTGGCGAGGTCCGCGTCTTCCAGAACATCTGCCGCCATCGCGGCATGATCCTGGTCGATGCCCCCCGCAAGATCGAGGGGGCCATTCGCTGCCCCTATCACAGCTGGTGCTATGGCACTGACGGGCGGCTTGTCTCGACGCCCCATGTGGGCGGGCCGGGCCACAACACTCACGATGCGATCCAGCGCAGCGAACTGGGCCTGATCGAGGTCCGGTCCCATGTCTGGCGCGACGTGGTCTGGATCAACGTCTCGGGCGATGCGCCCGCCTTCGAAGAGGTCATGGCCCCCGCCATGGCCCGCTGGGCCGAGTTCGAACAGCCGCTTTACCACGGCGGCGACGACAGCCGCTTCGAGCTCGAGATCGCGTGCAACTGGAAGCTCGCGGTCGAAAACTACTGCGAAAGCTATCACCTGCCCTGGGTGCATCCGGGACTCAACAGCTATTCCCGGCTCGAGGATCATTACCACATCGAAGCCCCCGGCGCGTTCTCGGGCCAGGGCACGCTTGTCTACCGCCAGATCACCAACGAAACCGGGAACAGCTTCCCCGATTTCGACGGGCTGTCGGTCAAATGGGACACGGCGGCGGAATACCTGTCGATCTTTCCCAACGTGCTGCTGGGCACCCATCGCGACCACGCCTTCGCCATCGTGCTGGTGCCCCACGGCCCCGATCGCACGGTCGAGCATGTGCACCTCTACTACGCGGTGCCCGACACCGACAGCGGCCTGCGCCAGCGCAACACCCGCCAATGGAAGACCGTCTTCGAAGAGGATATCTTTGTCGTCGAAGGCATGCAGCGCGGCCGCCATGCCACGGGCTTTGACGGCGGGCGGTTCTCGCCTGCGATGGACGGGCCCACCCACCTGTTCCACGACTGGGTCGCGGCCCGGATGGAGGCGCATCGCGCCCGGCCGCGGGCGGCGGAATGACGGGACTGGGCAGCGACATGATGATCGACCTCGATACGCGGCTTCTGGACGCGCACGCGGCCGACGACCGGCGCGAACTGGTCGCGCTTTATGCCGAGGCCGCGGACAGCGCGAACGATCTGGACGCGGCCTGCTTCTACCTCACCCACGCCTATGTCTTCGCATTGGAAACCGGGCATCCACGGGCCACACACTTGCACAAGGCCCTCTGCCGTCACGGGCGCGACCACTGATCGCGACCCCGGGCAAGGTCGTCAGGCCGGCGCGCCCTCTTCCTCGTGCGCGAGCGCGGCGCCCTGTTCCTTGAGGATCGAATAAAGGTGCCATGTCGCGTGGCCGAACAACGGCAGCGTGATGAACAGCCCGACAAACAGCGGGATCATCGCCAGGAAGGTCACCACCGCGATCAGGATGCCCCAGGCGATCATCGGCACGGGGCTGTCCGCCACGGTCTGGAAGCTGACGATCATGGCGGTCACGAAATCAACCTCTCGGTCCAGCAGCATCGGCAAAGAGATCACCGTGATCATGAACAAAAGAAGTGAAAATGCCCCGCCGACCGCCGTGCCGAAGGCGAGCATCGAAAGCCCCTCGGCCGTCAGGTAGACCTCGAACGAGGTCGAGACATTGGTCATCGTCGAATAGCCCAGGAACAGCGCAAAGATCATGTGGGCGAGAAAGAACCAGAACAGGAAGACCATGATGATGATCGCGCAGAGCCAGGGCAATTGCCGCCCGCCCTGTTCCCGGATCACGCCGATGATGCGGTACCAGTCCATCGCCATGCCCTTTTCCAGGCGGCGGCTCACTTCGTAGAGTCCCACGGCGGCAAAGGGCCCGACCAGCGGAAAGCCGATGGCGGCGAAGACCAGCCAGTAGGTGTGTCCCGTCCACCAGGTCACCAGCGCAAGCGCCACCCCGATCCCCACGTAGAAGCTTGCGAAGAACCACCCGATGACGGGCGCGCGGCGCATGTCGGCAACACCACGGCGCAGGGCCTCTTTCAGGGTGTCGAAGCCAACCGGTGCCAGGACCGGTGCACCATGTTCCGGGGCCGCGTGTACCATATCCTTCTCCTCCCATCGCACGCGTTTTCGCGTCGTTTCAGGGAATGGAACCCGCTTTCCGCGCTCAAATCAACGGGCGGGCGGGAAAATGTGCGGATTGCCGCATGAATTGGTCGGCGGGCGCCCGGATCAGGCCTCGGTCTGGGCGTCGGCGCGGCTCTTGCCAGAGACGTCCATGGCCAGGGTCGCAGCCATGAAGGCATCCAGATCGCCGTCGAGCACACCCTGCGTGTCCGAGGTTTCGTGGCCCGTGCGCAGGTCCTTGACCATCTGGTAGGGCTGCAGGACGTAGGACCGGATCTGGTTGCCCCAGCCGGCGCTGCCCTTGGCCTCGTGGGCTGCGTTGATATCGGCGGTACGGCGCTCCAGCTCCATCTGGTAAAGCCGCGATTTCAGCGCCTTCATAGCGATGTCGCGGTTCTGGTGCTGAGACTTTTCCGAACTGGTCACCACGATCCCCGTCGGGTGGTGCGTGATCCGCACGGCCGAGTCGGTGGTGTTGACGTGCTGGCCGCCCGCACCAGACGAGCGGAAGGTGTCGATGCGGATATCGGCGGGGTTCACCTCGATCTCGATGTTGTCGTCAACGACGGGGTAGACCCAGACACTGGCGAACGAGGTCTCGCGCGTGCCCTTGCCGAAGGGTGAGATGCGGACCAACCGGTGCACGCCGCTTTCCGACTTGAGCCAGCCGTAGGCATTGGGGCCCGAGATCTTGTAAGCGACCGATTTGATCCCGGCCTCGGTGCCCGGTTCCTCGGATTGCAACTCGACCTTGTAGCCATGGGCCTCGGCCCAGCGGACATACATCCGCTGCAGCATCTGCGCCCAGTCGCAGGCCTCGGTCCCGCCGGCACCCGCGTTGATCTCGAGGAAAGTGTCGTTGCCGTCGGCCTCTCCGTCCAGAAGCGCCTCGAGCTCTTTCTGGGCGGCACGGTCGCGCAGGGTCTTCAGCGCGGCCTCGGCCTCGGCGACCACATCCTCGTCCTCTTCCATCTCGCCCAGCTCGATCAGCTCGACATTGTCCGACAGCTCTTGCTGGATCCCTTCGAAGGTCTTGATCGCGTCGACCAGCATCTGCCGGTCACGCATGAGCTTTTGTGCCTTTTCCGGGTCGTCCCACAGGGTGGGATCCTCGACGCGGGCGTTGAACTCCTCGAGCCGGTGCTGGGCGGTGTCCCAGTCCATCCGCTGGCGCAAGAGCTCAAGCGATTTCTCGATGTCCGCAACGGTGTTCTGGGCCTCGGCGCGCATCTGGGCTCCCTTGGTCTGGATCAAGCGTGAGTGATAGCCCAGCCGCCCCGTGCGGGCAAGGTGGCGGGGCGGGCCAAAACCCTCTGCGACGGTTTTGGCGCAACGCGATCCTCTGGCGAAGATCGCATGCCCCATGATCTTCGCCAGAAGATCATGCCGGAACCGGGTTTTCGCAGAAAACCCGGCCGCTCAGTAAAGCCCGCCAGAACTCAGCGTGCCGAAGGTTGCCCGCGGCCCCACCACGGCACGTTGCCCGGTCGAGGTCGTCACCTCGCGCGCAACATCGCCACCCGGTTGGATCATGTCGAAATTTGACCCCATGGCAAATCCACCGTCGAAAGTGATGCCAAAGATGGGCTCTTCGCCTTCGCGGAAGCACTCCGAGACGACGTTGTCCCCCGTTGCCCCATCCGACAAGCGCGCGCCGGTGAACCGGTCGATCTTGATGAATTCGCAGCCGTCGGGAATGCGGAAGGCCCGCCCGCCGAAGCGCGACACGGCGTGCTGCATGAACTCGGTGAACACCGGCCCGCACATGCCCCCGCCCGAGGCACCGGGGCCCAGGCTTTCGGGCTGATCGTAGCCGATATAGCAGCCCGCCACGATGTTCGAGGTGAAGCCCACGAACCACACGTCCTTGGCATCGTTCGTGGTGCCGGTCTTGCCCGCGGTCGGCACCGACAGGTTCACGGTGCGCGACGCCGTGCCGCGATCGACGACCCCCTGCATCATCGAGGTCAGCTGGTAAGCGGTGACCGCGTCCATCACCCGCTCGCGTTCGGACACGATGCGCGGGCTGCGGCGTTCCGCAATCGTCGGATCGTCGCAATCGGTGCAAATGCGGCGGTCATGACGGTAAAGCGTCTGGCCGTAGCGGTCCTGCACCCGGTCGACCAGCGTGGGCTCCACGCGCTCGCCGCCATTGGCGAACATCGCGTAGGCCGCGACCATCTTGAACAGCGTCGTCTCCTGGCTGCCCAGCGCATTGGCCAGGACCGGGCTCAGGCTGTCGTAGACGCCGAAGCGCTCCGCATAGGCGCCGACGGTCTCCATACCGACCTCTTGGGCCAGGCGCACGGTCATAAGGTTCCGCGACCGCTCGATCCCCGTCCGCAGGGGCGTGGGCCCGTAAAACTGGTTCGACGCGTTCTTGGGACGCCAGACGCCCTGGGGCGTGTTGATTTCGATCGGCGCGTCGATCACCACCGTGGCGGGCGAATAGCCCGAATCCAGCGCGGCGGCGAACACGAAGGGCTTGAAGCTCGACCCCGGCTGGCGGCGGGCCTGGGTGGCGCGGTTGAACACCGAATGCTGGTAGGAAAACCCGCCCTGCATCGCCAGCACCCGGCCGGAATTCACGTCCATCGCCATGAACCCGCCCTGCACCTCGGGCACCTGGCGCAGGGACCAGCGGACGAATGCGCCGTCCTCGGTCCGCTCGCGGACATGGATCACGTCGCCCGCTTCGAAGTTTTCGAAGAGGTTGCCGGCGAACCAGCTGGTGTCGCTCCGGGGCACAGTGTTGCCGCGCGGATCGTCGAGCGCCACGCCCTCGATGCCCACGACCAGCTCGTTCTCGCGCACCTCCAGCACCACGGCCGGCAGCCATTCATGTTCAAGCACCACGTCGCGCGCCACGCGGGTTTTGGCCAGCGCCGCGCGCCACGCCTCTTCGCTTTCCAGGGCCTCTGCGGGCAAGCTCTTGCCCGTGCCACGCCAGCGCCCGAGCCCCCGGTCATAGCGTTCCAGCGCCCGGCGCAGGGCCACCGCCGCATGATCCTGAAGGTCCGGGTCGATCGTTGCGCGTACGGTCAGGCCGCCGGTAAAGAACTCGCCTTCGCCGAAATCCTCGGACAGCTGGCGGCGGATCTCGTCGGTGAAATAGTCCCGCGGCGGCAGGGTCGAGCGGAAATCGTCGAAATCGCCGTTCTGGACCGAGCGCAGCGGCATCGCGGCCTCGGCCTCGTAGACCGCGCGGGTCAGATAGCCGTTCTCGTACATCTCCTTGAGTACGAAGTTGCGCCGCTCCAGCAGACGCTCCTTGCGGCGCACAGGGTGATAATCCGACGGCGCCTTGGGCAGCGACGCCAGGAACGCCGCCTCGTGCGGGGCAAGCTGGCCCAGCGACTTGTTGAAATAGGTCTGCGCGGCGGCCACCACGCCATAGGAATTCTGGCCCAGGAAGATCTCGTTGAGATAGAGCTCGAGAATGCGCTCCTTGTCGAGCGTCTCCTCGATCCGGGTGGCCAGGATGATTTCCTTGATCTTGCGTTCGATCCGCCGGTCTCCGGACAGCAGGAAGTTCTTCATCACCTGCTGCGTGATCGTCGACGCACCGCGCACGTTGCGGCCGCGGGACTGAACCGCATCGACGATGGCGCTGGCGATGCCGCGCGCGTCATAACCGCCATGGGTATAGAAATTCTTGTCTTCCGCAGAGATGAAGGCGTGCTTGACCAGGTCCGGGATTTCCTCGGCCGGAGCAAACAGGCGCCGTTCCTTGGCGAACTCGTCGATGATCCGGCCTTCGGTCGAATAGATCCGGCTGATCGTCGGCGGCTTGTACTGCGCCAGCGATTCGTGGCTGGGCAGATCCTGCCCGTAGACCCAGAAGATCGCACCGATCGACAGGGCCACGACCATAAGGCCAAGGGTCACGAGGCTGAAGATCGCCCCGAAGAAGGAAAACACAAATCTGATCACGCGCGGATAGCCCCTTTTCGTCCTCCCCATATACGCGGGGGGTCCCTGCGGGTCAAAACACAACCCTGCGTCCTCGGCGGGGAAATGCTGGTCCGGGCGCCTCTTTTTCCAAAGGGGCTTCTCCGACGCGCCCGGACCGGCAGGGAGCGGTTTACATGCGCATCCGCGGCACGTCGTTCGGATCGAGCCGCAATTCGATCAGAAGCGGCTTGTCCCGGG
>PR_CR_10_Liq_1_inCRDRAFT_1000787_pt1 | contig 19145 bp, 20 predicted proteins | sample PRCRCaboRojoPR_3_FD_10241 | JGI IMG/M metagenome (IMG submission 10241)
TGCCGACGGCGCCACGTTGGCGATGGGCAAAGCGTGGGCATCGACGCTGTCCCGATGCCCGTCGGTTAAGGCCTGTTCACTCATGTTGCCATGCATGGATCCACTCCTATCGTTTGATGATCGATCGCGATCCCGACGCCCCGGACCAGGGCTGGGAGCCGCACCCGGCCTGCGCAGGGCAAACGGACGCGGGCCAGCCAGATGTGATGTCACCGGGCGCGCGGGCGATTCGACCGGATGCCACTACATTAGCACTCGGTAAATTAGTGATCAAACATCGGCACGCGTGTCGCCACCCGGACGTGATGGGCTGCTCGGCATCTCAGCACACGCAGGGTCCAGGGCGGAGCCGGCGAGGGGTCGGGGGCGGTGAGCCCTCGCCTGGCCGCAGGCGTCGGCGGCGACCGAGGCAAGGCGGAGTCAGGCTGGGCTCGGGGCAGAGGGCCGCAGGGGGGGGAAGCGGCCGCGGAGAGCAGCGGCGGCGGCGGCAACCGGGGCGGCAACCCCGGCGCCAACCGCAGCCGTCCTGGCTAATGCTGGTGCTGATGACCGTGCATCGGCGGCTGCACCGCCTGGACCGGCGCCGTCACAGACACCTGCTCACCGTCGTCCAGCACCAGGGTGAGCTCGACCGCGTCGCCGGGCTGCAGTTGCTGTTTCAGCCCGATCAGCATCACATGCAGCCCGCCCGGCGCCAGCACCACGGGCACACCGGCGGGCAGATCGATCTGTGCCACTTGGCGCATGACCATCATGCCATCCTCCATGCGATGCGTATGCAGCTCCACCACGGCGGCGGCGTCGCTCGCCGCCGCGACCAGGGCGCGATCGGCATCGCTGCGATTGGTCAGTTCCATGAACGCCGCGCTGTTCGGCTGCCCCGGCGGGACCGCGCGGACATAGGGTGCCGTGATCTGGAGCCCCTCGGCGGCATCGGCGGCGGCGACGGCGCCGGGCAGCGCGAGCCCCGCCGCCAGAGTGAGCAGTATCGCGAGCGGTTGCATAGCAAGACTCCTGTGTGTGTGATGGATACCTGTCACCATCGACAGGGATCGGCGTTACGGGGCGCCTGACCGTGCATTCCCATGGCGACACGGGACAAGCGAGCCAGGGGGTGACAAGCGCCGCAGGCGTAACACCAAGGCCAGTTGTTTATCAGTAACGACAATGCGCTCCGGTACTCTTCACCGTTCGACGGATTCGCTGTCAGCGCAAATCATACCGGCCGCGGCGGCATTTCACAGCGCCCGGCGGGCACCCCAATCCCAACCGCCTTGCGACGCCGATCAACCTCATCTAGGCTCGGAAACACACCCCGGGGCCAACAGACCGATCCTATGACCAATCTCCCCGCGTCCGCCAAACCCACCGCCGACGCCGATCCGGTATCCGCCGATGGCCGCCTGGTCAGCGAAGCGACGTACTGGGAGGACTGGTACGACACCGGCGGCATCAGCTACGAGTGGAACAATGGCCGTCTGGAGGAGCAGCCGGTGTCGGATTTCGAGACCTTCCAGGTTTATCTGTGGTTTCTTGAACTGCTGCGACACTTCCTGCGGCAGCAGCCCATCGGCCAGGTGGTGGCACTGGAAATGGGCTTCCGCCTGTCGTTGGCGTCCGGCACGGTGATCCGCAAGCCGGACCTCGCCGTGGTCCTGAACGACAATCCGGTGCCGCTGGACCTGCGCGACAGTTCCTACCACGGTGTGTTCGATCTCTGCGTCGAGGCCCTGTCGACCGAAAAGCCAGCCCACATCCACCGCGATCTCGTGGTCAAGAAAGCCGAATATGCCGCCGGCGGCGTGCCCGAGTATCACGTGCTGCACCGCGAGCACGGTAACCTCGCCTTCTATGGCCTGACCCCGGGCGGCGTCTATGCGCCGCTGCCGGCGGCAGGGCACGGTGATGACCGCGTGGTACGCTCGCGCGTGCTGCCGGGCTTTCAGTTTCGCGTCAACGACCTCATCCGCCGCCCGGGCCCAGATACCATGCGCCGCGATCCGGTCTACAGCGACTTCGTGCTGCCCGAGTGGACCCGTGCCGAACGAGCGCGTGAGCAGGCCGAGCGCGAGCGCGACAGCGTTCTTGGCGAGCGCGATGCCGCCACCCGCCAGCGCGATGAAGCCACCCGCCAGCGCGATGCCGCCACCCGCGAGCGCGATGCAGTCTCCCGAGCGCGCGACCTGGCCATCGCCGAGGCCCGCCGCGAAGCTGCCGCCCGCGCCGAGGCCGAGGCCGAGTTGGCGCGACTGCGCGCCAACTTGTCCAAACCCAATGACAACGACTGACGTCAGATGACGACGCCCCCCGCCCGCTGACGGCTCCGAAGCCACCGTGAACGCTGAGCGCCCCCCAAGCGAGCCCATCGCCCGCGGATACGCGGCGCCCCCCCGCAGCCTGCAGCGAACAACCACATGCAAGCGGTGATCGACGCCGGGCGACCGAAGAACGCCGGGGGCGCGGCATATCTGGCGCGTGCGGTCACCGCCGCCATCCCGTGCCGTGCAGCCCGGTTTTCGATGTCGACAGCCCCCGGATCGCCAGATCACGAGCGAACAGCACCTGCTAGCATCACCTCGGCACCCGCCTCCACAACCGGGCAACCGATCCCGGTACCGGACCCGACAATCCAGGCTTCCCCACCTGTCACGCTTGCGACAAGCCCACCGCCGCTGATACGCGAATCCTTCGCATAAACAAACATCTGTGCAATCTGCGACATGCAGGCACGGCCCTTGCTTCAGTCGTGAAAACACCGCCAATCATGGCCCGCACCGCCGGCCGGTGCCGCATCGAACACGACCGATTGCAACGGGGGACGCGCGATGGCGCTCGAAGCACTGGATCAACCCAAATCACCTGCCGCCTCACCTGCCGCCGGCAGCGGCTGCGCGTCTGGCAGCTGCGGCAGCAGCGCCGACAAGCTGGCCCATCTGCCCGAGCACATCCGCGCCAAGGTGCACAACCATCCGTGCTTCTCAGAGGAGGCGCATCACCACTATGCGCGTATGCACGTGGCGGTGGCGCCGGCGTGCAACATCCAGTGCCACTACTGCAACCGCAAGTACGACTGCTCCAACGAGTCGCGCCCGGGGGTGGTCTCCGAGCTGCTGACGCCGGAACAGGCGGTGGCCAAGACGCTGGCGGTGGCGGCGGAGATTCCGCAGATGACGGTGCTCGGCATCGCCGGCCCCGGTGATCCGCTGGCGAACCCGGAGCGGACGCTGGCCACCTTCCGCGCATTGTCAGAAAAAGCCCCGGACATCAAGCTCTGCGTGTCCACCAACGGCCTGGCGCTGCCGGCGCTGGTGGATGAGATCTGCGAGCACAACATCGACCACGTCACCATCACCATCAACTGCGTGGACCCGGAAATCGGCGCCAAGATCTACCCGTGGATCTTCTGGAACAACCGCCGCATCAAGGGTGTGAAAGCCGCCAAGATTCTCATCGAGCAGCAGCAGCAGGGCCTGCAGATGCTCTGCGACCGGGGCGTGCTGGTGAAGGTGAACTCGGTGCTGATCCCGGGCGTCAACGACGCGCACCTGCCAGAGGTCAGCCGTGTGGTCAAGGCCAAGGGGGCCTTCCTGCACAACGTGATGCCGCTGATCGCCGAGCCCGAGCACGGCACCTTCTACGGCCTGATGGGCCAGCGCGGGCCGAGCCACGACGAGCTGCAGACGCTGCAGGACGCGTGCGCGGGCGACATGGCCATGATGCGCCACTGCCGCCAGTGCCGTGCCGACGCCGTCGGCATGCTGGGCGAGGACCGCGGCGCGGAGTTCAGCAACGAGAAGGTCGCGGCCATGGACATCGATTATGCCGCCGCCATGGCCCGCCGCGCCGAAGTGCATGCGGCCATCGAGGCTAACCGCAGCGCGCAACAGCAGCAACGGCCCGATCAGCCCAGCGAGACCTTCGTCCCCATCACCGCCCTGCTGGACGGACGCAAGCAGCGCCAGCCCGGGTCGACGACGGCCGCGGCACCGGCCGCCCGCTTCGCCGTGGCCAGCACCGGCGGCGGCGTCATCAACCAGCACTTCGGCCACGCCCGGGAGTTCCTGGTCTACGAGGCCGCCAGCGTTGATCAGGACGTCGACGTCCGCTTCCTCGGCACGCGCAAGGTGGACCTCTACTGCGCCGGCGGCGACACCTGCGGCGAGGCCGAGGACGCGCTCGCCGACACCATCCGCACCCTGGCGGGCGTCACCGGCGTGCTGTGCTCGAAGATCGGCATCGAGCCCTGGGACCGCCTGGAGGCCGCCGGCCTGGTGCCCAACGGCGAGCACGCCATGGAGCCCATCGAGGACGCCGTCGCCGCCCTCTACCGGGAGCTGCTGGCGGCGGGGCGGCTTACGGCACCGCCGGCGGCCACGGCGCTGTCGGCTTAGCGCGAACCGGGCACGGACACCGCACGCCTTGCGCACCGCATCGCCCTGTCGGACCTGCCGGCGCCGGGCGCACCTGCGGCACCGGCGGACGACAACGGCGGTGATCCATCGACCTGGTGCCCGATACACAGACCAACAGATCCGAGGACCCACCATGGCCTACCGCATCATCGACAGCTGCGTGAACTGCTGGGCCTGCGAGCCGCTCTGCCCGAGCGACGCCATCCGCCCCGCGGACCCGCCGCAGGTGACCCACTTCAGCATCGACGCCCGCGCCTGCACCGAGTGCGAGGGTGACCACGCCGCGGCGCAGTGCGCCAGCATCTGCCCGGTGGAGGGCGCCATTCTGGATGCCGCCGGCGAGGCCGTGAACCCGCCGGGCTCGCTGACGGGCATCCCACCGGAGCGCCTGGCGCAGGCCATGACCGAGATCCGCGCCCGCTGAGCGGACCCGCCGCCAGCCGTCCTCGCAGCCATCCTTGAGAGGAGCACTGTCATGTTGGTCTTCGACGCCACACTCCTGATGCCCAACCGGGCACCGGATGCCGGGATCGGGTCCGCCGCCGGCGGGCAACCCCGGCGGGTGCTGCGGCGGCTGCTTCAGCCTGTGCTCGGGGCCGTGGTTGCGCAACACCGCCTGCTGCGACGCCAGCGCACCCTGCCCCGCCCCGCCGGCTGCGGCTGGGTGCCGCGGCGGGCCTGGCGGCGCCATGGTGCGTGGCTCTGCCTGTGCGCCGGTGTCGACCCGGATGCGTCCACAGGGGATGACCGTCGGTGAGCACACTCGTCTTCTACGAAAAACCGGGCTGCATCGGCAACGCCCGCCAGAAAAAGCTCCTGGTAGGCCTCGGGCATCGGCTCGAGGTGCGCGACCTGCTGCGCACGGCCTGGGATGCACACGACCTGGCGGGCTATTTCGCCGGCATGCCGGTGCGCGAGTGGTTCAACCCGAGCGCGCCGCGGGTACGCGACGGTCTGATCGACCGCGATGCCCTGGATGCCGACGCGGCCCTGGCGCTGCTGGTGGCCGAGCCGCTGCTGATCCGCCGCCCGCTCATCGACGCCCCCTGCGGGCGCTGTGCCGGCTTCGTGCCCGGCCCGGTGCTCACCGCCCTCGGCGTGCCCACCGCGGCGCAAGACCTCGACAGCTGCGCCCGCGGCACGCAGCACCCGGCGCGCCGGGAGTCGTCCTGCGACGCCCACGCCGCCGCCTGCCGGTCCGATACCGTGCGGCGGTCGCGCCCGGCACCGGACCAGGACCAGAGGCGGGGCTCGGGTCCGCACACTGGCACACAAGTTGACCCCATGATCGACCCGGTCGTCGATCCGGCCGAGCATGCCCGTGCCGGCGGAGGCAGCAGCACATGACCGGCACACCCGCCGACAGCAGCCGGGCGCCGATCGGCGCAGCGCCCGGCGCCGGTCTGGCGCCGGTGCCCATCGCCGACGGTGTGCATTGGATCGGCGCGCTGGATCCGCAGCTGCGCCGCTTCGACCTGATCCTGCGCACCGCCAACGGCACCACCTATAACGCCTACGCCGTGCGCGGCAGCGACGGCGTGGCCGTGGTAGACACGGTGAAGGCCGAGTTCGCCGATGACTTCTTCGCCCGGCTGGAGCGGGTGGCGCGTTACGACGAGATCCGCGTCATCGTGCTGAACCATCTGGAGCCGGACCACTCCGGCGCCCTGCCGACGCTGATGCGGCGCGCGCCGCAGGCGAAGCTCGTCATCTCCAAGCGCGCGCCGGCGATGCTCAAGGCCCTGCTCAAGACGGACGACCAGGAGATCCGCTACGAGACCGCCGACACCGGCGATGAGATCGACCTGGGCGACCGGCGGCTGCGGTTCCTGCACACGCCCTTCCTGCACTGGCCGGACACCCAGTGCACCTATCTGGTGGAGCAGCAGGTGCTGTTCTCCGGCGACGTCTTCGGCTGCCACCACTGTGACCGGCGGCTCTTCAACGACCGCGTCGGTGACTTCCGCTTCGCCTTCGAGTACTACTACGCGCACATTATGCGGCCGTTCAAGACGCACGTGCTGGAGGCGCTGCGGCTCATCGAGCCGCTGCCGCTGCAGCTCATCGCCCCCACTCACGGCCCCATCCTGCGCGAGCGCCCGCGGCGTTACGTGGCGCGCTACCGCGCGCTCTCCGGCGCCGATCAGGCGCTGGAGCCCGTGCCCGCGCACAGCGCACCCCTGCGCACCCTACTGGTGTTCTATCTCAGCGCCTACGGCAGCACCGCGCGTATGGCCGAGGCCATCGCCGCCGGCGCCGAGGGGGTGCCCGGCATCCGCGTCTCGCTCTATGACCTGGAGGGCGGTGAGCCGGGGCCCTTCGTGGACCTCATCGAGGCCGCAGATGGCATCGCCTTCGGCTCGCCGACGGTGAACGGCGACGCCGTGAAGCCGGTCTGGGATCTGCTGTCGTCACTGGCGGTGGTGAGCTTACGCGGCAAGGTGGGCGCGGCCTTCGGCTCCTATGGCTGGAGCGGCGAGGCGGTGCCCATGCTCGAGGCCCGGCTGCGGGGGCTGAACCTCCGGGTGCCGCTGGCGGGACTGCGACTCAAGCTGATCCCCACCGATGCCGAGCTCAGCGACTGCCGCGACTTCGGACGCGCCCTGGCGCAAGCGCTCCCCGGCGTGTCCGCGGGTGCGCCCGCATCCGCCGAGCCGGATCGCCCTAAGCCGGTCATCGACTTCGCGGACTTGTCATGAGCGCCCACACCCGGGGCGACAGACGCACCCGGCAACCGTCTGCGCGGCGGTGTCAGCCCGCGAGCCTCAGGGGCGCACCGACGCCGGCACTCACCCGACGACCCAACCAACCGGCCGCAGCATTGGCCATCATCCAAGAGGACGACCCATGGCAAAAGCAACGCTCACCTTCGAAGACATCGGCCAGAGCGTGAATGTCCCGGCCGGCATCCGTGTCATCGAGGTTTCCGAAAAAATCGGCGCCGGCATCATTTACGGCTGCCGCGAGGGCGACTGCGGTACCTGCATGATGCATGTGACCGACGGCTGGAACAATCTCACCGAGCCATCGGTGCTGGAGGAAAAGGTCCTGCGCGAAAACATGGCCGGGCGCCACCACCGACTCGCCTGTCAGGCGCAGGTGATCGGCGACTGTTCCGTGAAGCCCGCCTGAAATGCGTGACGGGGCACGAGCCATGAGTCACACGGTGTTGCCCTGTGCCTCTGCTCCCGCCCCTCGACACGCGCACCCGGTCACTCGACACCTGGAGCAAACCATGGCCCTCGTCACCTTCTCCAACCCCGACTACAAGGACAAGACCGTCTACGCCGTCGCCGGCAGCCATACCGAGACCATCCTCAAGATCGCGAAAGAGCACAAGATCCCGGTGCAGTTCGATTGCCAGGATGGCGAGTGCGGTCATTGCCTGGTGCGCGTCACCGGCATCGACAAGAAAGAACGCATGGGCTATCACCTCACGCGCAAGGAGCGGGACGTCTTGAAGACACTTGGCAAGCTCAGCCAGGAGGACATCGACCGCCTCATGGTCGAGGACGTGCCGAGTGAATGGCGCCTCGCCTGCCAGATGATCATCCGCGACGAAGACATCCTGGTGGAGTACTGACGCGCAGCGGGCGCCGGCCGCCGGCGCCCCAGCTCAGACACGCACAGCCCCATGGTCAGCGACATGAACGCCAGCGCAATCCATGCAGCCCGGCAGCTCACCGATCAGCAAGACGCAGCGCCCAAGCGCAGCGGCCTCAGCGTGCCGGTGCCGCGCACGCCCGCCGCCGTCGCCGGCCACGACGTCCGGGCCACTGCGCGCTATGCCGAGCTGGCGCAGCATGCGACGGGCGAGCCGAATGCCGAGGCCTTTGCATGCATGATCGCGAGCCTCTGTACCGGCGCTGGGGCGATGCCGGACTGGCTCGGGCTGGACCCCGCCGCCTTCGGCTGCCTGCTGGCCCACCACTTTCCCGGCTTGCGGCTGCACACGCCGCCATGCGTCGGTCGCCCGCTCGACCCGACACGGAACGACGAGCGCCACGAGCTGGTCGAACTGATGCTCATGGACAAGGCCGGCGATTCGCCATCGGAGGTTTGGATGGCCCATGTGGTCGCCGCCGGCTGCCTGGCCAGCGATCACTTGTGGCAGGACTTGGGCCTGTGGCAGCGCACGGATCTTAGCGCCCTCATGCGCCGCAATTTCCCGGCGCTCGCGGCACGCAATGTCAAGGACATGAAATGGAAACGCTTTTTGTACAAACAGCTGTGCGAGGCAGAAGGCATCTACGCCTGCCGCGCACCATCCTGCGAGGTTTGCAGCGATTACCATGTCTGTTTCGGGCCTGAGGACTGAGCTCCTGTTGCTGGCGGACGGCACCGGAGACCGCGTCAAGCGCCGCGCCATCGGCGCCTACCTGGGGCTCGCCGTCGGTGATGCCCTGGGGGCGACGGTGGAGTTTCTGACCCCGTCCGAAATCCGCGCCGCCTACCGCCAGCACCGCGACATGACCGGTGGCGGTTGGCTCAAGCTGCGGCGTGGTCAGATCACCGACGATACCGAGATGGCCCTGGCCCTGGGCCGCAGCATCCTCGCCGCCGGGCGGGTAGACGCCCATGGCGCCGCCGAGGCGTTCAGCGGCTGGATGCGGCGCAAGCCCATCGATATCGGCAACACCGTGCGCCGCGGCATCGCCACCTACCGGCGCACCGGTGAGCCGCACATGCAACCGAGCGAGTTCGACGCCGGCAACGGCGCCTGCATGCGCTGTCTGCCGGTGGCGTTGGCCACCATCGGCGCGGATATCGCCCAAGTCGACGCCGCCAACCGGGCGCAGGCGCATGTCACCCACAACAACCCCACCTCGGACGCCGGCACCCTCTGCGTGCTGCGCATGGTGCAGACGGCCATGCTCGGCGGCGAGCGGGCGGCGCTGACGGCCATCGCCGACGAGCTGGTGGCCGCCGAGCCGATCTTCGATTACGGACGTAAGCGCAGCGAGAACCCGAGCGGCTTCATCGTCGATACGCTGCGGACGGTCTTGCAGGCCCTGTTCGCCACCGACAGCTTCGAGGCGGCCCTCATCGACTGCGTCAACCGCGGCGGCGATGCCGACACCACCGGCGCCATCACGGGCATGATCGCAGGCGCGCTCTACGGACCTGCCATGATCCCAACGCGCTGGGCACGCCACCTGGAGCGTGACATACGCCTGGCATGCATCGAGCAGGCCCAGGGGCTGTTGCGGTTGGCACCACTGTGCACGGCGGCCGACGGCGATGCTTCCGGCTGACGGCAAATCGGCACCCGCGGGGGCCGCGCCCCGGTACATGCCGTCGGTTGGGGCCAACCGGTGCCCGGGTGGCGCCACCGTCGACTGTGGCGATCAGCTCCGGCGGCACGACAGCTGTGGCGTCGCGATGCTTGGCCCGTGCTTGCCTGCGGTGGGGCTTTCGCCGGACATCGAGCCAGGCCGCGTCGATGGGCCGGAATGGGCATCGAGAGAGTCTCTGGCGGAGGGCCTCTGCTCTGACAGCCCGCTTTGGCGCACTTCTTTGGTGGGGCCGCTCAGGCCGCCTGCGCCGGGATCGCATCCCCGCTGCCGGTGATCTCGTTGCGCTCGTTGCAGTAGACCAGCGTCGGCTTGAAGCCTGCGGCCTCCTGCTCGCTCATACCGGCGTAGCAGCAAATGATGACACGATCGGCGGGGCGCGCCTTGTGGGCGGCGGCGCCGTTGATGGAGATGATCTTCGAGCCGGCCTCTGCCCGAATGGCGTAGGTGGTGAAGCGCTCGCCGTTGGTGACGTTGTAGATGTGCAGCTGCTCGTACTCGCGGATACCCGCGCGGCGCATGAGTTCCTCATCGATGGCGCAGGAGCCCTCATAGTCCAGCTCGGCATGCGTGACGCAGGCGCGGTGCAGCTTGCATTTCAGCAGCGTGAGTTGCATGGCCCGGATTCCTCCTCTGGGTTCGCGGAAGCGCATCCGCGGCCCGGATGTGATGCTGTGGTTCTGTGCGGGTTGATGGTCTGTGTGCACGCCTGCGGCAGGCCAGTGGGATTGTGGCAACGCCGTTATGCTGCGGTGCAATATGGCTGCTATTGTCGCAACGCATCCCCCGAAGTCGCAAGTGGAATCCGGGCTTTCCTTGATCTGCGCTCAGGCCCGCTGCGACGGCAACGGCCCAGCGCCAAGCCCCACCCGCGCCGAGCCCCAAGTGGAGGCTTGGGACGGGCTTCAATCGGCCGTGCCCGTTTGGCGATCGAATTCCAGGTTGTCGATGAGCCGCGCCCGGCCCAGGTAGGCCGCCGCCAGCACAACGAGTGCGCCGTCCTCAGGCGCTGGGCTTGCCAGGTCCGTCCGCCGCCGCACACGCACATAGTCGGGCCCGAAGCCTAAGGCGCTCAGGGCCTGTGTCGCATCGTGCTCGGCGCGCGCCGGCGGCGCACCGGCGGCCACCGCGGCGGCCAAGTCCCGAAGCGTGCGGAACAGCGCCGGCGCCCGGGCACGCTCGGCGGGGCTCAGATAGCCATTGCGCGAGCTCATGGCGAGGCCATCTGGCTCGCGCACCGTGGGCACGCCGAGAATCTCAACGTCCATGCTCAGATCCGCCGCCATGCGGCGAATGAGCATCAGCTGTTGATAGTCCTTTTGTCCGAACACGGCAAGGTCCGGCCGCACCAGGCCGAACAGCTTGGCCACAACCGTCGTAACACCGCGAAAATGGCCTGGGCGACTCGCACCGCAAAGGACTGCGGACAGCCCCGGCACATCCACCGTCGTGTGTCCATCACGGCCATGGGGATACATGACCGCCGCGGACGGCGCGAACAGCAGATGGCAGCCGGCGGCGGCGAGGTGGCGGGCGTCGGCCCCCAGCGTCCGCGGATAGCTGTCGAGATCCTCGCCGGGGCCGAATTGCAACGGATTCACGAACACGGTGGCCACCACCCGATCCACGCGTGCCCGGGCCGCCGCCACCAGCGCAAGATGGCCGGCGTGCAGATTACCCATGGTGGGCACCAGCGCAATGCCGAGACCGGCGGCGCGCCATGCGTCGAGACTGTCACGCAAGGCGGCGATGTCGTGCACTGTCTGCATGGCGTTGGACCTGAAAGGCAAGGAGGCGCGCTCGGTTCGGGGCGGGCGACGCTGCCGCCGGACCATCCGTATCCGCTTCGGCGTCAGTACCGGGTCTGTGCGGCGCCCGGAAAGCTGCGCTCCTTAACCTCGGCCACATAGCCCGCCAGGGCAGCGGCGATGTCACCGTATGCCGCGGCAAAATCCTTGCTGAACGTCGGTGCGCGCCCGGGCAGCAGCCCCAGCATATCGTGCAGCACCAGTACCTGGCCGTCACAGCCATTGCCGGCGCCGATGCCGATCACCGGCAGTTCCAGTTCGGCTGCCAGCGCCTGCGCCAGCGCCGCCGGCACGCATTCGAGCACCAGCAGGGATGCGCCGGCGTCCTGCAATGCCAGCGCGTCGGCGCGAATACGCGCGGCGCCGGCGTCGTCCCGCCCCTGATAGCGGTAACCACCCAGCCGGTGCACCGACTGCGGCAGCAAGCCCAGGTGGCCACAGACAGGCACACCGAAGCGCGTCAGCCGTGTCACCGTCTCGGCCAGCTCGGCGCCGCCCTCCAGCTTGACCATGGCCGCACCGCCGGCGCCCATGAGCTGCTCGGCGGCGGTGAGCGCGCGCTCTGCGCTGGCATAGCTGAGGAAGGGCATATCGGCGATCACCAGCGCCCGTCTCGCCGCACGACTGACACAGGCGGTGTGGTAGACCATGTGCTCCAGCTTCACCGCCACCGTCGACGCCTGCCCCTGGAGCACCATCCCCAGGGAGTCGCCCACCAACAATACCTCGAGCCCGGCGCTCTCGAGCAGGCCCGCGAAGGCGGCGTCGTAACAGGTCAGGCAGGCAATGGCCTCACCACGGCGCTTCATCGTCGCCAGGGTCGTGCTGGTGATCCGCTCGGCGGGCATAATCGGGCTCTGTCGGGTTGGAACAATGGTCGAATCTGCGACCCGGCGACGTCGGGTCGGAGACCGGTCAGCCCCCTGCCCCAGCGCCCGCGCGAAGCCACAGCCCTTTCAGGATAGGGCAGCCCGCGACGGCTTGTCATGGTCGGGGGCGTTGGTGGCCCTGTCCTGCGTGAGCACACCGGCGGGCAGCGACAGGGCGATGCGCGCCAGCGGCGCGACGCCGTCCTTCGGCACCGCCGCGAGCAACACGTCCAACCGGCCCTGGCCGGGGATGGCGAGATCGGCGGGCGCCACGTCGGCGAGGGGCACGAGCACGAAGGCGCGCCGGCGGATCTGCGGATGCGGCAGCACGAGGCCGGGCCAGGCCACATGGCGCCCCCCGAAGACCAGCATGTCCAGGTCCAGCGTGCGCGGCCCCCAGCGGGTGCCGTCGCGCACCCGGCCATGGGCGCGCTCGATATCCTGCAACGCGCTCAGCAGGGCCCGCGGCGGCAGCCGGGTCACGACCCGGGCCGCGGCATTGATGTAATCCGGCTGCTCCGCCGGCCCCACGGGCGCGGTCCGGTACAGGCGCGAAAGACCTTCCAGCCGGCTCGCCGGCAGCGCCGCGAGTGCGCCCGCAGCCCGCTCGACGTGCTCGCGCGGGCCGTCGAGGTTGGCGCCGAGCCCCAGATAGACCACCTCCGGGCGGGGCAGCAGGCCGCAGGCCGTCGGGTCAGCCATCGCCGTCGTCTCCGGCGGCGCGGCCATGCATGCCGGCGACATGCTCACCGCCGCCCGATGCCCCGCCGGCGCCATCCGTCGTGGCCTTCTTCGGTTTGCGCCGGCGCGGGCGGCGCTTCTTGCCGCCGGTGGTCATCTTCGCCCGATCACCGGCATTGGCATCCTGGAACCGGGTCCACCACTCGGCGAGCTCCGGGTCCACCTCGCCCGCCTCGGCGCGTAGCAGCAGGAAGTCATAGGCGGCCCGGAAGCGCGGATGGCCCAGCAGCGCCATGGGCCGACGGCCCTGGCGCCGCTCCAGCCGCGGTTGCAAGGACCAGATTTCGCGCATGGGCATGCCGAAGCGCTTCGGGATAGCCACATGACGCTGCTGCGCCGAGGCCACCTCCTGGGAGGCGAGGGCGATGGCGTCCGCCCAGGGCGTGCCGCCCGCGAGCAGCGCCTGGTAGCGCAGCCGCACCGGCTCCCACAGCAGCACCGCGAACAAAAAGGGCGGCACCACGGACTTGCCATCGAGCACGCGGCGGTCGGTGTTGTCGAGACCGCGGCTGACGAAGACCATCGGGAAGGCCTGCTCCTCACACGCCAGGCAGGCATCGGTGGCCGGGAAGAGCTGCGCGAACAGGCCGTAATGGCGGAGCTTTTCGAAGGCATGCAGCCCGTAGCCGGCATGGAACAGCTTCAGCACCTCTTCGAACAGACGCGCCGCGGGCACCTCGGCCAGCAAAGCTGCCAGGTCCGCCAGGGGCTCCTCACAGGGGCCGTCGATCATGAAGCCGAGCTTGCAGGCGAAGCGCACCGCCCGGAGCATGCGGACCGGGTCCTCGCGGTAGCGCGCCTCGATGTCATCGCCGATGAGCCGCAGACGTCCCGCCTTCAGATCGGCGAGTCCACCGGCGTAATCCAGCACCGAAAAATCGGCGATGTTGTAGTACAGCGCATTGACGGTGAAATCCCGGCGCAGCGCGTCTTCGGCAATACTGCCATAGACGTTGTCGCGCAGGATCATGCCATTTTCTGTGCGCAGCACGTCGTCGTCGGTACCGTCCCGGCCGGCGGGGATGGCAGTGCCCCGAAAGGTCGCAACCTCGATGATCTCCGGGCCAAAGAAGACATGCGCGAGGCGAAAGCGCCGGCCGATGAGCCGGCAGTTGCGAAACACCTGGCGGACCTCCTCGGGCGTCGCGTCGGTGGCGACGTCGAAGTCCTTCGGCTCGTGTCCCAGCAGCAGATCGCGCACGCCGCCACCCACCAGACAGGCGGCGTGGCCGGCGTCCCGCAGGCGGTAGAGGACCCTGAGGGCGTTGGGGCTGATGTTGCTGCGCGAGATACTGTGCTCGGCACGCGGAACGATCAGCGGTTCTGGGTCGGCTGGTGCAGGCAAGGGTCGGAACGGCTGCGGCGGGTGTTTGTCAGGATGCGGCTCGGCGCCAAGGTGCTGGCGATGTAGTGCTGGCGATGCGGCCCGGGCGTCCTGCCTGAAGCGATCGGCGCGTTACTCCGGCTGCCACGCATCGAGCCGCAGGCCCGGCGTAAGCGGCGACGGCGACCGTGACGTCAAGCTCGAGCAATCCTTGAGCAGCCCGAAGTTTTACGTATAATACGCGATTCTTACGCGGCCTTCCGCTCCCTTCGTCTAGTGGTTAGGACGTCGGCCTCTCACGCCGGTAACAGGGGTTCGAATCCCCTAGGGAGCGCCACTTCTGCACCGAAGCAGGTGCGGCGTCTCGACACGTGCTTGCGGCCACGCTCGACACGACCCAACCCCGTCGGCCGGCGTACTCCGGCGCTAGCTGGTGTGGGGCCGGTGCGGGTGAGCGGTGTCACCGCCCCCGCATCACGGGCCCGGGCAGATTGAGATGGCGCGCGTGGTGTNACCTCGACCGAAGCTCAGCGCGCACCCACTGCGCAAACGCCGCGTCTGATACGCCACCCGGCGCCCAGTCAGGCGAGGATCAGGCAGCTCCGGCGGGGTGGGGGACGAGCGCGCGCATCGGGTGTCTATGGCAGGGCACAGAAACTGCCGGGCGGGGCGTCCACTCACCGCCCACGCAAGGGCGCTGCCTGGGGCTGACGGTGCCGCTGCGGCCATGCAGGGGCGGGTTGGCAGAGCCCGCAGCTGCGCGGGCCACAGACAGAGTCGTCCTGCAGCGGGGACCGCCTACCAGCGACGACCGCCACCGCCGCCACGTGCCGGGCGATCGCTCTTTGGCCGGGCTTGATTGACGGTGATGTTCCGGCCCTTGAAATCGCTGCCGTTCAGTGCCTTGATCGCAGCATCCGCTTCGGAGTTGTTACCCATCTCCACGAAGCCAAAGCCCTTGGATTCACCGCTGAAGCGATCGGTGATGATGTTCACCGTATCAACCTTGCCGTATTGCGAAAACGTCTCGCGCAGATCCCCCTCAGTGACGCTGTAGGGGAGATTGCCGACGTAGATGTTCATGGATATGTCCTCGCGGGGTTCGATAGCGGCCGCTGACTGAGCCGCCGCTGCCTGGGTCCGATGCGGTCGCACACCAATCGTAATTGCATCACGGCGGCGATCGCAATGGGCGGCGTCGGCGTCGGTCGGTGGCCCGGCGGCGGCCGACGGCAGATAGAGGAGGCAGGGAGCTACGGATCTCGTGGGGAGCGGGTGGGGCCTGTACGGAGCTGTCGCACCAGCGCAGACCGGGCGGTCGCGTCGAAATGGCAGATACCTTGCAGCCGTGTTGCCTGGCTCGCTGGACACCGGCAGCGACTGTCCTCGACGTCAACGATAGCAGCTTGCACGCCGTGGTGCAGCGCTTTTTCGCAGGCAGCCCACGCCGCGCGCCAGCGGCCACGGTACCCCCGGCCCCGGGACGACGGCGCAGTTCGTCCCTCGCCCCTTGCCGTATACTCGCAGTTTGCCTGCAGTTGAGGAGCAGACCATGTCCCGCACCCCCGTCAAAAAGGTCGTGCTCGCCTATTCGGGCGGCCTCGACACCTCCGTGATCCTGAAGTGGCTGCAAGACGCCTACGACTGCGAGGTGGTCACCTTCACCGCCGACATCGGTCAGGGTGAAGAGGTGGAGCCCGCCCGCGCGAAGGCCAAAGCTGCCGGCATCGAGGAGATCTACATCGACGATCTGCGCGAGGAGTTCGTGCGCGACTTCGTGTATCCCATGTTCCGCGCCAACGCCATCTACGAAGGCGAGTACCTGCTCGGCACCTCCATCGCCCGCCCGCTCATCGCCAAGCGCCTGGTGGAGATCGCCGCCGAGACCGGCGCCGACGCCATCAGCCACGGCGCCACCGGCAAGGGCAACGACCAGGTGCGCTTCGAGCTGACGGCCTATGCCCTGAATCCGGAGATCAAAATCGTGGCGCCCTGGCGGGAGTGGGATCTGCTCTCCCGCGAGAAACTCATGCGCTATGCGGCAGACCATGGCATCGTCATCGAGCAAAAGCGCGACGGCAGCAAGTCGCCCTACTCCATGGATGCGAATCTGCTGCACATCTCCTACGAGGGCTACGACCTGGAAGACCCCTGGGTGGAGCCGGGCGCCGACATGTGGCGCTGGACCCATGCCCCCGAGGACGCGCCGGACACACCCCGGGAGATCACGCTCACCTTTACGCGCGGGGACGTCACCGCCATCGATGGCCGGGCCATGACCCCAGCGGAAGTCCTGGCGGCGCTGAACCGCATCGGCGGCGAGCACGGCGTCGGCCGGGCCGACATCGTCGAAAACCGCTATGTCGGCATGAAATCCCGCGGCTGCTACGAAACCCCCGGCGGCACCATCCTGCTGAAGGCCCACCGCGCCATGGAGTCTCTGACGCTGGATCGCGAGGCGGCGCACCTGAAGGACGAGCTGATGCCGCGTTACGCGGCGCTCATCTATAACGGCTACTGGTACAGCCCGGAGCGGGAGATGCTGCAGGCGGCCATCGACCAGACACAGACCGTCGTCAACGGCGATGTGCGCCTGAAGCTGTACAAGGGCAACGTGCTGGTGGTGGGCCGACGCTCGGACAGCAACAGCCTGTTCGACGAGTCCATCGCCACGTTCGAGGAGGATGCCGGCGCTTACGACCAGGGCGATGCCACCGGCTTCATTCGCCTCAACGCCCTGCGACTGCGCGTGCAAGGACGTCGGCGCTGAGCCGTGAGCTCACCGGCGCGCACGGGCACAACCCAACGGCCGCCACCACCTGAAGTCCGAGGGGCGTCCCGCCGGCCAGGCTGCCCTGCGCGACGTCCGGTGGGCCCAGTCGCGCAGCGCGTCAGTCGACGCGGGCGGCCAGCAAGTCTTGTAATGCCCGCATGAGATCCGTCTCGGTGATGATGCCCACCAAGTGGCTGCCGCCGTCGTCGGAGACGGGCAGACAGCCGATGTGGTCTGCCATCATGCGCGCCACCGCGGTAGCAAGATCCGCGTCCGGCGCGACGGTGGTCACCGGTTGGTGCATCACCTCACCGATCTCCACGGGCGCCTCCTGGAAGCAGCGGGCGGCGAGCTGCAGGTCGCGGCGCGCCACCAAGCCCGCGCAGTTGCCGGCTGCATCCAGCACCGGCAAGTGGTGGAGGTTCTGCTCCTCCATGATTTTGAACGCCTGCTGATAATCGGCACCGGCGTCGATGGTGACCGGGGCGGGGCTCATGTAGTCGCGGACTCGCATCATGGTGGCTCCGATTGGTGGTGTGTATGCCTTCAGTGGCCGCTTGCGCTCCTGCTCGAGACCAGCATGCGCCAATGACCGGTCCTTGAAAAGTGTTGCCGATCAAGCAAGCATCCGTTGCCTGCCGCGCGTTCCTGATCGACGACCATGGCGCCCGCCGCCTGCGGGTCGCGATCCCGGAGCGCATGAACGCCGCGCCGCGCGCTGGCGTGGCCGATACCACCGTCCCCCCGCCAGGGCACAGGCGCCTGCCATGGTGTTTCTGGTCAGGTCGCCGCGGCTGGAGGGGACAATGCCGATCGCCCGAAGGCTTCGCCGTCGAGATGTTCGCCAGCTGCGGGCCCAGCCACCACCGGTTATCGCGCGAGCATGGATCCGCGGCCACGACAAAAAAGACCGCCACGGCAGGCTCTGTGCTGCCGGACGGCCAACTGGCTTGCTGCCCAGAAATCGTGAAGCCGCTCAGACGGTGGCGATGGCTCGCCGCAACGGGTAATTGCACCCCGGCTGGGCGCTCGGTCGGACGCGCGATGGCGCGTCAGTGTGGGGGGATGGCCGTGCGGGCACCCACTTGGCGGGTCCGCGAAAGGCTGATCGGGTCAGTCCGTGTCCGCTTGCGGCCGGTCTTTGGGGTGCACGCGTCCATTGTTGCGGACCACGCCGATGATGAAACCGGCGCTCGCGACTGCGGCCAGTACGCCGCTGATGGTCAATGCGTCGAAACTCATGATACTGCCTCCGTTTCCCGCAACTGCACTAGGCTTGCCGTGGCGCCGGGGTTGCCCAGGCGGCGCTTGGCTCGATGGCTGCGTATTCTCCACGAGGGCCATTACCAAGGTGTTTCATTACATACTAATATTGTGACAGGTTGTTACAAGGTCCGGGCGCAACCTTGCACGTTTCGTTGTCATCCCGCATGGATTTACTGCGGTAATGCCCGACCTCCTCGCACACTCGGACCGGATCGAGCGTAAGCCATGTCTACCGCTGAAGCCCGCACCCGTGTACTGGTCGTCGATGACGACGCCTCCCTGCGCGAGTTGCTCACCGATTATCTGCGCCAGGAAGGATTCGACGTCTGCGGCGTCGAGGACGGTGTCGCCATGTTCGACTGGCTGGAAACACACCAGGCAGATCTGCTGATTCTGGATCTGATGCTGCCGGGAGAGGACGGACTCACCTTGGCGCGGCGGCTGCGCACCAAGGACGACACTCCCATCATCATGTTGTCGGCCCGCGGCGAAGACATCGACCGCATCGTCGGGCTCGAAGTGGGCGCGGACGACTACCTGGCGAAGCCTTTCAACCCGCGCGAGCTCCTGGCGCGCATCCGTGCGGTGCTGCGCCGCCGCACGCCCGCGGCCGAGACCGCGGCCGCCGAGGCCACGAGCTTCGGCCCCTATCGGCTCC
>PR_CR_10_Liq_1_inCRDRAFT_1000789_pt1 | contig 19140 bp, 19 predicted proteins | sample PRCRCaboRojoPR_3_FD_10241 | JGI IMG/M metagenome (IMG submission 10241)
AGGCCCACGGGTGGCGTGATCAGCGCCATCTCGATCAGCACGATCATCAGGATACCGAACCAGATCGGGTCATATCCCATCTCCACCACCAAGGGCACGATGATCGGGATCGTCACCACCATGAGCGACAGGGTTTCGATAAAGAACCCAAGCACGATGTAGATTCCCACGATCACCAAGATCGTCATCAGCGGCGTCAGGCCAAGCCCGTCAAGAAACTGCCTGAGTTCATTGCCCAAGCCCGCCGAGGCCAGCGTGAAATTGAGGAACGAAGCCCCAAGCACCACCAGCATGATCATTGAGGTGATTTTGACTGTTCCCAAGATGCTTTCATAGAACATCTTGGTTGAGACCCCGCCAAACACCGCCGCAATCACCACGGCCCCGGCCACGCCNACGGCGGCNGCCTCGGTCGGNGTGGCCCAGCCTTTGTAGATCGTGCCGATGATGACGGTGAACAGCAGGATAATGGGGATCAGATGCACCAGCGCCCGCAGCATTTCCGGCAGCGGGAACATCCGCCGTTCCCCACCCAACTCGGGGCGGGCGGCACAAATCAGCGCGGTAATCACGATAAAGCCCACGGCAAGCCCGATCCCCGGAACCAGCCCCGCCAGAAACAACTGCGGTATCGAGGTTTGCGTCAAAAACCCATAGACAATCAGGTTGATCGACGGCGGGATCATGATGCCAAGCGTCCCGCCCGCGGCGATCGCCCCGGAAAACAGCTTGGGGTCATAGCCCAGCTTTTCGGCCTGCGGCATTGCCACCGTGGCCACCGTCGCCGCAGTTGCCACCGAACTGCCCGAGGTGGCCGAAAACATCGTCGCCGTGGCAACATTGGCATGCACCAAGCCACCGGGCAGCCATGAAATCCACTTATCAAGCGCGGCATAGGTCCGCGCGGCCACGCCGCTCCGCACAAGGATTTCGCCCAACATCACGAAGAAGGGGATAGCGATCAGCGTGGCATTGTTCGAGGTCGACCAGACCATGTTGCCAAGGCCCCGGATCAACGGGAAGGGGCTGAAAAACGTATCGACACCAAATCCAAGCAGGAACAGCACGATCCCCACCGGAATCGACAGGCTCAGAAGCGCCAGAAGGCCGATTGAGACATAACCAATCATTACACCGCCTCCTCTTCGCCAAAGGCCCCGATGGCGGCTTCGCTGGCACCGAATTTGCCCTGCGCCACCAATATCAGCGCGGCAATGAACGTCAGCCACGACATGGCGGCAAACCAGACCCAGCCCGTGAACCATGGCATGTGCACCGTCCAAAGCAGGGTCTCAAGCGGCGTGTTGGCGCGCGACCCCATGGAAAGCGAGCGGTCCAGCACCGGCCATGCTTTCACCGCGATCAGGGTCACCATCCCGCTCAGCACCAGCATGGAAAACAGATCGAACGCCGCCCGGCCCTTGGGGCCGGTGCGACTGCGTAAAATATCAATGCGGACGTGGCCCAATTCCATCAACGCAAAACCCATGCCCCACGATGTGGCAATCGCCATGGCATAGCCGCTGATTTCATCGGTCCCCCCGAAGGAGGACCCCACCTGCCGCAGAACGATATCGGCCAGCACGACAGCGGCACAGGCCAGCAACATGATGCCAACCAAAACCGCCACACCGCGATTAAGCCGCTTGAGACTGTTCAAAAGACGTTCCGGCATGATGGGGCCCTCATCCAATTGGTTGGGTTATTCGATGGTTACACCAACGACCTCACCAACCGAGGCATTCCAACGCTCGGCCCAGTCACCGCCTGCGCGCTCGGCCCAATCGGGCAGCACTTCACCGATAAGGATGTTGCGCGCCTTCTCGAAATCGGCGTCCGACACTTCGACCAAGGTCATGTCGCGCGCATCGCCCGCCGGGCACTCACCATTGCCGGTCAGGCAGGCAATATCGTTGACAAGCGCATCTTGCGCGGCGGCCCAAGCAGGCTCTTCGAATTCGGCTTTGATCTGGGTGGTGATCAACTCTTGGGTCGCGGCATCAAGGCTGTTCCATTTGTCCATGTTCATCGCCGTGACAACCGAATCCCAACCACCCAGCGGGATCGCCATCAGGTGCGTGGAAACCTCCCACCACCCGGCGCTATAGCCCGAACCGGCCCCGGTCACGGCACAATCCACAACGCCCTTCTGCAGCGCCCCCGGCACTTCCGAGAAGCCGACGTTGACGCCTTCCGCGCCCAATGCCTCAAGGAACTTGGCCGTCATCCGGCCCGAGGCGCGCACCTTTTTGCCTTCCAGATCGGCCAACTCGCTGACCTCGGCGTTACAGAACACCACCTGCGGCGGATAGGGCGCAATGGCCAGAACCTTGCTGTTGAAGGTATCGCGGTAGATGTCATCCACCATCGGACGCGCGGCATCGACCATGGCGCGCGCCTCATCCGCCGTCAGCGCCAGCAGCGGCACGTCGAGGCCTTCAAGCGCAGGTTCATCGGCCACGGCATAATCGGCCACGGTCATCGCCACGTCATAAACCCCATCACCCAACAGGCGGAACACATCGGCCACACCAAGGTTCATCTGGCCATGGGTGGTCAGCGATACATTAAGCTCACCACCCGAGGCTTCGGGCAGCGTCTCGGTCCAGAAGGGCGCCTCATATTGCTTATGAAGCGGCAGGCTTGACCAGCTTCCCACAACCGACAGGTCTTCGGCGGCCACGGGGGCGGCCATCAGGGCAGCAACGGCTGCGGTTCCAAGAATATGTTTCATGTCATCTCTCCTTGTTGGATTTCTCTTTTTGGTCTTCACTTTTGGGGCCGGATCACCGGCACCTCGGCATCCTCGGCCACATCCGCAATCAGCATGTGACCGGGCTTATGGGTAATGCAAAGCGGCAGCTTTGCTGTCTCAACGGCCACCTGCGGGGTCACCCCACAGGCCCAGAACACGGGCACCTCACCGGGGCCAATCGGGGCCGGGTCGCCCCAATCCGGGCGGGCGATATCGGCAATCCCGATCTTGCCCGGATCACCGACATGCACAGGCGCACCATGCGCCAAGGGATAAAGCCGCGAAATGCGGGTCACCTCGTCCACCCGACCCTCGGGGATGGCGCGCATACTCACCACCATCGGCCCCGAGAACCGCCCGGCAGGTACGGTATCAATCGACGTGCGGAACATCGGCACGGTGGTGTTGTTCTGAATATGCCAAAGCGAAATGCCCGCCGCCTGCACCGCATGCTCAAAGGTGAACGAACACCCCAAGGCAAAGGCCACCATATCCTCTTGCCACAGGCTGGCAATATCAGTGACCGACTCGGACAGCGCCCCGTCGCGATAGATATTATAGGCGGGCACATCCCGGCGAATGTCGATGTCGTGTCCCATGGTCTGCATCATCGGATTGCCCGTGTCCGACACCCCCGTCAGGGGGCAGGGCTTGGGGTTCCGCTGACAAAACCGCATGAAATCGAGGGCATGGGCCTCGGGCATGATCACCACATTGGCTTGCAGGCATCCCGCACCCAGCCCGGCGGTATGCCCTGCGTAATCCCCGCTGCGAATGGCCGCGCGCACCTGCGCGGCGCTTAATCCTTTGAGCTCTAGATATGTGGTGCCCAAATCCTTGGCCCTCCTGAGTCGTAAGGATTGCCCGGCGCTAACATAAATACAAATCGAATAGTATTACCCTAGGTCATAAGGGAATTTTATGCGCCTCGAACTGCTCCGCCACGTCCTGTGCCATCTGGGCGGCTTCGGCCACCATATGGCTACGCGGCTCCCCCATATAAGACACTGAAAAGCGCAGGGGTGACGGCGTCCAGCCGGGATCAAACTCCACGATCTTGCCCTGCGCGACATACCCCGCCCCAAGCGCCCGCGGCAGGGCCGCCACACCAAGCCCGGCCTCCACCAGACGGAAACACGCCGACAAGGACGACGATGGGAAAAGCGGTATCCCCGGCCCCTCGCGCTGAAACAGCTCCGCCTTCAATTCCCGGTAAGGCCGCGTGTTGCGGGCATAGGTGATCACAGGGCGGTCGAAAAACCCCGCCTCGCTGCTCACCTGATCCACCGCCCGATACCACGCCAGATCAAACCCCGGCAGATCCAGATTATCGACCGAATATTCCGAGATCGGCCCCAAGAGAACCGCAAGGTCAATCTCCCGATCCAACAGCGCTGCGCGCAGGTTCGTCGAGATATCGACGTTGATCTCGATCTCCAGCTTCGGAAAGGTCTCATGCAGGCGGGAAATGAACTCGGGCAACCAGCATTGTGCAATCGTCTCTGACACCCCAAGGCGCAAATGCCCCTCGGTGCCGCCCGGATCAATCACATCGCGCGCCACCAACTCACCCAGTTGCTCGAACTGTTCGGCATGGCGCAACAAAAGCTCCCCGCGCTTGGTCAAACGAAGGCCCGTGCCCGTCCGGTCGAACAGGTCCGCCGCAAGGCTTTGTTCAAGGTTGCGAATGCGCGTCGTCACCGCCGGCTGCGTCAGGTTCAGCGCCTGCGCTGCCTTGCCGACACCGCCCATGCGCACAACCGACAAAAAGGTGCGCAGCTGTTCAAGATTGATTCGTGACATAGACCAAAGCCTATAGCAGTCCCGCGGCAGAGGAAGCGCCGAAAGCCGCGGAACTGCGCCAAGATCATTTGATCCCGTTTTCCTGCTGCAACTCCCGCACATAGGCCACGATGGCCGACACATCCGCCTTGGTCAGGCCATCCTGCGGGGGCATATTGCCGAATGACCAATGATGCGCCCGCACCCCGTTTTGCACCGCAAGGTGAAACGACATATCGCCATGATGCGAGGGTTCGTAGATCTTGTGCACCAAGGGCGGCCCGATGCCTTGCCGTCCGGCGGCATTCGTCCCGTGACACTCGGCACAGACCCCATTGAAGGCACGCTCACCAAGTTGCGCACGCTCCGACAAACTCTCGGGCAGGCGCACCTGCGCCAGGGCCGCCCCTTGTGGCACCGGCGCATTCGTCGCGCTGTCACCGTCAAACCCGCCACTGGAATTGCCCCAATTCCAAAGCGCCACACCAAAAAGCAAAAGGGCGACAGCCGTCAAGCCAAGTTTCTTGTTCATTCCGTTGTCTCCTCTGACACTGGGCCATCTTGATCCAGCAAGTACAAGGCCATTGCCCGGCGGTCTTGCGCGCTCAACCACGCCGTGCCGTCGCGCACCACTTCGCCCATGCCGCCGCCGAAGGTATCGCCATCAAGCGACACACCGGATTTCAGCGCAAAGGCCAGATCGGAAACGCTCCAACCCGCTTCTTGCAGGGCCGAGGCGGTGATCGCCGGGGCCTTGCCGCCATCGGGCAGGTCGTCATTTCCTGCCAAGGGGTGCGTCACATCCCGCCCCCCAAAAAGGTTCCGGTCTGTATGGCACGCACCACAATGCGCCAAACCATTCACCAACCACCGTCCTTGGTTCCACATCTCGGATCGGTCCGTGTCAGGCGCGGTCGCCGGCGCTTTGGCATAAGCCGCCCGCCACAGCTTCAACCCGAACCGCAAATTGAAAGGAAAGGCGATGTCATGCGCGCCCGGCGCAGCCTGCTGTGGGGCAACCGTCTGGAACGCCGCCCAGAGGTCGGCGATATCCTGATCGCTCAAATCTGCGTAGAAAGCATAGGGGAACGCCGGATAGTAAGGGCGCCCATCCGGTGCGATCCCTTGCCGGATCGCGCGGGCGAAATCCTTGACGCTCCACGCCCCGATCCCCACCGTTTCATCTTGGGTCAGGTTCGGCGGCACGAAGTGCCCGAACCCCGTTTCGATAGGCGCGCCCCCCGTCAGCGCAGGCCGCCCCGACGCGGCGTCGGAATGACAGGCAATGCATCCCCCCGCCCGCGCAAGATAGGCCCCACGCTGCGGATCGCCCTGCCTTTCTGACAAAGTGACCGCCTCGCCAATCGGCCACAGCGCCAAGGCGCCGCTTGCCGCCGTGATCGTCACAACCACGGCGGCTCCAACCACCAATATACGTCGCATGATCAGTCGTCTTTCTCGCGGAACCGATCATGGCAGGCCGAGCAGACCTGCGTCATCATGATAAAGGCCCCATCGGCAGGCATCTGCCCAATGTGATCGGCGCTCATCATACCCGCTTGGCCACCCATCATGCCGGATTGCCCCATCATACCACCTTGGCCCATCATACCGGACTGGCCGCCCATCATGCCGCCTTGGCCCATCATGCCCGACTGACCACCCATCATGCCGGATTGCCCCGCATGCAGGCCATTGTCGGCCGCTTGCTCAAGCCCAAGCGCCGCCTGTTCAAGCGCATCGGCCAAGTATTCAAACCGCTCACGATCTGTCCAAACCGTGGGCAAAACCTCCGATGGGGCATCATCCGACCCATCCGGAAACAGCGCCGTCATGTTGTCGCCAGACTGCGCCGCGATCTCACGCGCTGCCTTGCGCACGGCCTCCACATCATAAGCGGCTTCACCGCTCATCATCGGTTTCAGCGCCTTCACCGCCGCGCCCATGGATTTCATGGCCTCCATGCGTTCCTTGACAACGCCTGTCGCGCCCGAATGCGCCCATGCCCCCACAGCCAATACAGCGGTCATTGCACCGCCCAACATCAGTTTTCGAATGGTCATCATATGTCTCCTTTGATCCCGAAATTTCAGCCCTCGAACCCGAGGTAATTCAGGGATCAGGCGCGCGGAGGCGGCGGATCAGCCGTATCCTGACGCGAGCCGCGCCGCATGGCCCCGTCCGGTTTGACCAGCACAAGGCGCATCATACCCACACGCGGTGACATCGGCACAGCAACCATCGCGAAGCTGGTGCAACTGCCATCAACATGACAGCAATCTGGCACGGCCCCCTCAGATGCCACATGCATGTCAGCATCCACCACAGAGGATGTCACGACAACGCCGTGATTGCGTCCATGCGCCTCGGCAGAACCCGGTGCAAACAGGACAAGGCAGACCGCAACCAGCATAAGCAGCGGCCAACATCTCGCAACACCACGTTTCATAGCGCAAAGCATGCCCAAGGATGGTCAGGGTCACCCGCCAAAGTCAACTGATCCCACGGATCAAATTCTTGTGGGTGGCGGTTTTTGCCCATGCTGTGCCGCTGTGGGTCATCAGGTATGACAATTATGATATACCGCATGCATCCTGACCCCGCCCAAACAAAGGTGCCCCATGTCCCGCGAAACCAAGCTGATCCTCTGCCCCGTCAACCTGCGCCACGTCAAAGTGGAATACAACGCCTATGCCGAGGCCGTGGAAATGGCCCAGCGGCGCGGGGCGAAACTGATCGTCGCAACCGTCGCGCCCGAAATCGAGCGGAACCTCAATATCTACGATTCCGATAAGTACTGGGGTGATGAACTGAAAAAATTCGTCGCAGCCCATCCCGCTGAGGGCGTCGATGTCGAATGCGTCGTGCGCAAAGGGGCCACGCACCGCCAGATCGTCAAACTGGCTGATGAGCGAAAGGTCGATGTCATCATCATGGAATCCGCCAACCCCAAAGTAACGGATTATCTGCTTGGCACCACGGCCAGCCACGTCGTCACCCACGCCGAATGCTCGGTCTACGTGGTGCGCGCCTGAGCGCTTGAAGCACAAAGCCCGGCCGACTGTCGGCCGGGCCATCAGGCTCGGAAAAGCAGTGGTTAAAGCGTTCCGCCTTTAACCTGAGATATCAGCCAAAGACGGAACGTGTGCAACAATTGTGCGGAGCACGGCATTTCGCAAAAATCTGTTAGTCAGGTTTTTTGCGAAACGCTTTAGTTGACAGCCTTCGCGTCAACCACATCCTTTTCAACCGCCTCGCCGCTGGCAATCTCGATGCGGCGCGGCTTCAGGGCCTCCGGCACCTCGCGCACCAGATCAATGTGCAGCATGCCATCGGCATGGGTGGCCCCGGTCACGCGCACATGGTCGGCGAGTTGGAATTTCCGCTCGAACGCGCGGGTGGCGATGCCGCGATGCAGGAAGCTGCGCTCGCTATCGTCCTCCGCCTTCTGTGCAGACACGACAAGCGCGCCGTCCTTCACTTCGACCAACAGGTCGCTTTCGGCAAAGCCAGCCACCGCAATCGAGATGCGATAGGCGTCGTCGGCGGTCTTTTCGATGTTGTAAGGTGGATAGGTGGGCTGTGCCATGTCATTGGACAGCACCCGGTCCATCATGTCGGCGATTTGGTCAAAGCCGACGGTTGCGCGATACAAGGGCGCAAGATCAAAGTTTCGCATTGGTCATCCTCCATTGAGCGATACCGATGTTGAGCCTTCCCTGATGGGACAGGCGGGTTGTGTCCGGCCCAATGAGGCGCCGGAACGAGGTTGATTTGGGATCGAGGATTGGGCTTTTCAAGGCCTGACCGACGGGTCAGGGCTTGGCAAATTTCGCGCCTGTTTGCCGGTTCTCTCCGGATGTGAAGCGGCTGGTGCCTGTCTTGGGTGTCACCACGCGCGTGTTGTCCAACTGCGCACGAAGAAGGTCCAACGGTCGCTGAAGCTGGGTCCCGAGTGACACCTTCCGACCGTCCACCTCGGCCATGGCCGACACCACCGAAACGACACGCGGTTCACCCGCGTCAAAGCTGAAGATCGGCGCACCGGAGGACCCGAAATTCACGTCGCAGGACATCACCAGCACACCGTCCTGCCGTCCCATCACATCGCACACCTCCTGAAGCGAAGGGGCCTCGGCTCGGTCCGCGGCATAGGAAACAACGCCGATCCGCTGGCCCTTGCGCGGGCGAATATCGGTCTTGAAAGGAACCACCCGCGTGTTACGGATCGGGTGGTGCAGTTCCAGCAATGCAACATCGTTGCGAACACGGTCTGCCGCGACTTGGTTTTTATATTCATACTCAGGGTGGGTGACCGCCCGCTTGACCCAACGATAGGCCTCGGCCCGACCGTTGCGCCACCCGGCCAGAAACTCGATCTTCTCGATGTCGACCGCCTGACCGGTGCGCTTGTCATAAAGGCAATGCGCAGCCGTCAGAACCAGCTTGGGCGAGATCAGCGCGCCGGTGCAAAACCCGCGACCGTCGATATCAAGCCGGCCAACGGCTTGCCACATGCGGCTGTCGTCCCCCGTGTCCAACCGTTGCAGGCGGCTGTCTTGTGCCTTCGCGGCAAACCCCAGACACACCACCGGAAGGATCAGGAACAAGAACCGCAGCATGACGCCTCCGAACGATTGAAAGTTACCGAAACGAGCTAGCAGCGATTTGGGGCAAAATTAGGGCGCGGCCCGAAGGTTTGGCACCTGTGGTCCCGCTTGGCGTTCCGGCGTCAGGGCAGGCGGCTTCGGCCCTCCCGTCGCCCAATCCAGCAACTCGACGGTATGCACGACCGGCACCCCGGTGCCCGATCCGATCTGCATCATGCAGCCAATGTTGCCCGCAGCGATGATATCGGGGCCTTGCGCCTCAAGCGTTTCGATCTTGCGCGCCTTGAGTTGCTTGGAAATCTCCGGCTGCATCAAGTTGTAAGTGCCTGCACTACCACAGCAAAGGTGACTATCCTTCGGTTCCACCACAGCAAACCCGGCCCGCTTGAGCAAATCCTTGGGATAGGTCTTGATCTGCTGGCCATGCTGGAGCGAACAGGCCGCGTGATAGGCAATGACCTCGTCCTTCGGCGAACCTTCCGGCAGGTCCAGTTGCATGAGCAATTCGCTCACATCCATTGCAATCTCCGAGACACGCTTGGCATCCTCGGCCAAGGCCTCATTGCGGAACATATGGCCGTAATCCTTGACGGTCGTGCCACAACCCGAGGTGTTGATCACGATGGCATCCAAGCCGTCGCCATCCATTTCCGCCGCCCAAGCGCGGATATTCTTTGCCGCCGTGCCATGGCTTTCCTGCGTCTTGCCCATGTGATGGGTCAACGCCCCGCAACAGCCCGCGCCCTCGGCCACCACCACCTCACAACCCAAACGCGTCAGCAGGCGAATGGTGGCATCGTTTATATCGGTGTTGAGGGCCTTTTGCGCACAGCCTGTCATCAGGGCCACGCGCTTGCGCCGCTCGCCTTTTGGCGCAAAAGCCTGCGGATCGTCATTGCGCGAAACAGGAGGCACCTGCTTCGGGGCCATCTCCAACATCGCTTTCAACCGCGCATCCGGCATCAGAAACGCAAAAGGCCGCCCGATCTTGGCCCCCAGAAGCGCCAGCCGGAACCGCCCCGGATAGGGCAGGATCTTGGACAGAATCCACCTTAGCGCGCGCTCGCCCAGCGGCCGCTTGTAGTGCTCTTCAATGTACTCCCGCGCATGATCGACCAAATGCATGTAATGCACGCCCGAGGGGCAGGTCGTCATGCAGGCAAGGCACGACAGGCAGCGGTCGATATGCTTGACCGTCTTGGCATCGGGCACCCGGTCATTTTCCAGCATATCCTTGATCAGGTAAATCCGGCCCCGGGGGCTGTCCAACTCGTCGCCCAGCACCTGATAGGTGGGACAGGTCGCGGTGCAGAACCCGCAATGCACACAGGTGCGCAAAATCTGGTTGGACCGCGCGATGCCGGGGTCCTGAAGCTGCTCTGCGGTGAATTCCGTTTTCATCTATTCCGCCAACATTCTTGCTGCATATAGCCCGAACCAGGGCAGGGTGGTCGCAATCGCGCCAATCGCAAAGGCCACACGGCGCACAGCGGTTGACGCGACCTGCCGTTTGACCGCCAACATGATCAGCGACAGCATGCCAATCCACGACAGCCAGAACGCCACAAGCACGATCAGCCCCGTGTGAAATGCCCCAAGGCTTAGGTTTATCCCGTAGGTTCCGACGCCATAGGCTCCTGCCAACAGGCCAACCGTGGCCACCCAGAGAACTATGAAGTATCGCCGTGTTGCGTCTTGTTTGGACAACACCCAGAAGGCTGCCGGCCCTGCCACGAAAATAACCGCGAATGTCAATTCCAGGATCATGCCGCTTGCCCCATAAGGCCAGGGTTGAACAGGCTCTTGGGGTCGAACTTCTGGCGCAACCCGGCCTCTATCGCCGCCACTGCGGGCTTGGATGGCTGGAAGGTCGGCAGCCCTTGGCGCAGGACGTCCGGTGCCTTCAAAAGTGTGCTATGGCCGCCTGTCCGTGCCATCGCCTGATGCATGGCGGTGACAAGGGCGCGCGCGCCCTCTTCCGGTGCCGCTTCCGCCGCAGACCAGATCAATCCGCCGCCCCAGTCGAAATAATGCTGCGCCGATTGCAGTTCGCCGACAAATCCCGGCGCGTCACTGGGCTTGATCGAGGACCGCAGGATCACCGGCTTATCAGCCAGATAGGTCATATCCCTGATCCCGGCCCAAAGCTCACGACAGGCCTCGGCGTCGGTTTCCACCTTTGCCTCGCCATAGGGGGCAAGGCATTTCGCCAATTCCGCCGCCCGGTATTTCACCGAGGTCAAAGCCCCCTCAACCCGGATATGCATGACCCCGGCACTCTCGCCATACGGCCCGTAAAACGCGCCGTTCACCTCGAACGGCGTGCCAAGGGCCGCGGCCATCGCAGGCACGGCACGATCCGGCGAGACATCCGAAAGCGTCAAGGTCGCGGTGGCGGCCGGGCGCGGCAGCACCTTCAAGGCCACTTCGCTCAGCACCCCAAGCGTGCCCCATGATCCGCACATCAGTTTGTTGAGGTCATAGCCGGTGACGTTCTTCATCACCCGCCCGCCGTTCTTCAGGATACGGCCCATGCCATCGACAAAGCGCACCCCCAAAAGGCTATCCCGGCACGCCCCCACCGACGAAACCCGCCGCGGCCCCGAGATATTGCCCGCCACCACGCCGCCGATCGTCGGCGTGCCGCTCGTGCCAAGCAACTGGCGATGATCCATCGGCTCAAAGGCCAGCATCTGGCCTTCCTCGGCCAAGGCCGCCTCGATCTCGGCCACAGGCGTACCCGCCTTCGCCACGATGGTCAGGGCGCCGGGTTCATACAGGCTGATCCCGCTCAGCCCCGCAGTCGAAAGAACCTCACCCGCCTTGGGTGTTCCGATGGGCCGTGTACCGCCCCCGATGATGCGCAAGGGGGCATCGGCCCCGGCCACGATCTCGGCCAATTCGGCTTCGCTTTGGGGTGTCAACATCGTCACTTATCCAAACCTGTCAGTAGGGCATCATTCGGCGGCAATACGGCGTGCCTCGCTGTTGCTCAAAGGGAAAACCTTGGCCGGGTTCAAGAGCCACTTGGGGTCGAACACATCCTTGACCGCCATCTGGATATCCAAGTCCTCGGGCGCGTATTGATCCAGCATCAGATCGCGTTTCTCGATGCCCACGCCATGCTCTCCGGTCAGGCACCCGCCCGCCTCGACGCAGAGCTTGAGGATTTCCGCGCCAAGCGCCTCGCATTTCTCAAGGTCGCCCGGCGTATTGGCATTGTAGAGGATCAAGGGGTGCATGTTGCCGTCGCCCGCGTGGAACACGTTGGCCACATCAAGGCCAAACTCCTTCGACATCTCGCCAATCCGGCGCAGCACGAAAGGCAGTTGGCTCACCGGGATCGTACCATCAAGACACATGTAATCATTGATCTGCCCCATCGCCCCGAAGGCCGATTTCCGGCCCAGCCAGATACGCGCGCTTTCCTCGGCGCTGGTGCTTTGGCGCAGGTCCACGGGGTTATGGGTCTGGGCGATCCCGATGATCGTTTCCAACTGCTCGTCAATCTCGGCCTCGCTGCCTTCAACCTCGACGATCAGCAAGGCCTCGCAATCGGGATACCCCGCCTTGGCAAAGGCCTCGCAGGCGCGGATACAGGGGCGGTCCATGAACTCGATCGCCACCGGCAGCACACCTGCCTTGATGATGTCCGAGACAACCTGCCCGGCGACCTCGTTGCTGTCATAGCCCATCAAAACCGGCCGCGCGCCTTCGGGTTTGGGCAGAATGCGCAGGGTGGCCTCTGTCACGACACCAAGCTGCCCTTCCGACCCGCAGACAACACCCAACAGGTCATAACCACCCGCATCCATATGCGCGCCGCCCAATTCCACAACGGTGCCATCCATCTGAACCAGCGTGACCCCCATCAGGTTGTTGGTTGTCACACCATACTTCAGGCAATGCGCCCCGCCCGAGTTCATCGCGATGTTGCCTGCGATGGCACAGGCCAACTGGCTGGAGGGGTCTGGCGCGTAAAAGAATCCGTTGTCCTCGACCGCGCCCGTAACCGACAGGTTGGTGCGCCCCGATTGGACCCGGATGAACCGGTCGTCATAATTGGTTTCCAGAACATCCGTAAGGCGCGACACGCCCAAGATCACGCTGTCCTGGGTCGGCAACACGCCTCCGGCAAGCGATGTTCCCGCACCACGCGGCACCACCGGAACCCCCATCGCGTGACAGATACGCAATGCCGCCGATACCTCCTCGGTCGAGCCGGGCAAAACCACCGCCATGGGCGCACATTTGTAAGCTGTCAGCGCATCGCATTCATAGGCGCGGGTTTCCATNGGATCGGAAATCACCGCATCCGTGGGCATAGCGTCACGCAGCTTGTCGATCAGGTCGGCTTTGCGCGACAAGATCGCCGGGTTTGGCTGGGGCATTTCCATGGGCGAACACTCCTTATTGGTAAATAAATATAACCAATTGCCCCTTCTGGCAAGTTCCGTTGCATGGCGCTATCGTCACAGCATGGACTGGATGGAACGCCTGACCCTCTTTTCGAATACCGATGCTGTTGCGGTCGCGCTTTTGCTGACCGCGTGGATTGTAATCGGTTTGCTGGTTGAAAATCCACCGCAAAGCTACCCTTCGGTGTCGGTCCTCATGGCGCAATACCGGCGCGAATGGATGGTGCAGATGGTCTCGCGCGAGCCACGTATATTCGATGCGCAAATCCTCAGTTCACTCCGCCAAGGCACCGCCTTTTTCGCCTCGGCCACGATGATCGCCATCGGTGGTTGCCTTGCCCTTCTGGGAAACATGGAACGCTTCATGGGTGTTGCGTCAGACCTCACACTGGAGAACGACCCCATAATCGTGTGGGAGGTCAAGATTCTGGTTCTGTTGATTTTTCTGACCAACGCCTTTCTCAAATTCGTCTGGTCGAACCGCCTGTTTGGCTATTGCGCGGTTCTGATGTCCGCTGTCCCCAACGACCCCGCCCACCCCAAGGCCCTGCCGCGCGCGCGCAAGGCGGGGGAGATCAATATCACCGCCGCCAAAGGNTTTAACCGTGGCCTGCGGTCAACCTACTTCGCCTTGACGACGGCGGTTTGGCTATTGGGGCCCGAGGCCTTGATCGGCGCGGTGATCTTCACCTGCCTCGTGCTGCTGCGGCGTGAGTTTGCCTCGCATTCCCGTGCCGTTCTGATGTTGGCTGAAGACACCGAAACGTGAAGGCCAGCCGCGCGCAATCTAAGTTAAGCTGCATCCCATGAAACGCTTTTTCTTTGTCTGCCTCATCACGCTTTGCCCCCTTCCCGCCGTGGCGGACGATCCGCAAGTCGTTGATGTTGACCTGCAAAACCGTGGGCAGACATGGACAGTGCATGTCACATTGGCGCATCCCGATACAGGCTGGGACCATTACGCAGACGGCTGGGAGGTGCGCGACGAGGCGGGCAATTCCCTTGGTTTGCGCGTCCTGCATCATCCGCATATCGAGGAGCAGCCCTTCACACGCGCGCTTTCAGGGGTCGAAATACCCGACGGCATGCAGGCCGTTTTCATCGTGCCGCGCTGTTCCGTCGATGGCTGGGCCAAGACGGCAACGCGGGTCGATGTGCCACGATAGGGCCTCGTCAAAAGGCGAGCCGTATCGGGAAACCTCGAATTAACTTTTTGAGCGCAGTCTCACCGCAGGCCTCAACCAAAGACAGGAGCGGCAGAATGCTGCGTTTTCTTCTTCGCGCTCTCCTCGGGCCCATCAAAACCCCACGGAACATCGAGGATCAGGGCGGTGAGTCCCGGTCCTGCAATGTCGTGGGCGGTTGCGGGGCGGGGTGCATCTGCGTTCCGGATCAATCCGAGCGTTCGGCGGGTCCACAGGCTTCGGCCAAACCCGCGCGGAGCAGGACCACGCGTCCTCGTAACCCGTCACGCGCACTCTAGGACAAATCGCGCAAATAGGCGTGGATGCCTTGGGACTCCTGCGGCGCGTTCGGTCCCGTGTCAGGTGCGCCGCCCCTCACGCAGCCAACCGCCGGTGATCAACCCTGCCGCCAAAAGCAACACCAGCCACGCGGGCAACAAGGCGGTTTGCGTCACGCTTTGGGTCTCATAAGCCCCCCTCGGCGTAATCCCGATCCAGCCGCGCCCCGATGCGGGACGCCCCGGATTCACCTCGCGGATACGGGGCAGGCCATCGGCCACCGGTTTCACGCCGCCATTCGTGGCCTCCAGGATGCTGGCAATCGGCTCGGCGCTGGCAATCGTTTCCTCGAACTCCACAGGGGAGGCCGGGCCAAGCCCGATCACGGCCATGTGCTCATCGTTTTGCAGCCGGTAAAGCCCGATTTCCGGCCCATCATAAAGTGCCTCGAAACGCCCCGGGCTGACCTCTTCCAACTCGCGGACAACCTCTTCACCCGAGGGTGTGGTGATGGTGACAGGGCCAACCTCTTCCGACAGGGACCGCCGTATGATGCGCATCTGCTGGCCCGTGGCCTCGGCCCAAAGCGCTTCTTCCTCAAGCTCGGGNTCTTTCATCATCCAATGGGCCAGCCGACGCAGCAATTCCAACTGCGGCCCACCGCCTTCGAACCCGCGGTTCCACAGCCACGCATGATCCGAGGCCAGAAGCGCCACGCGCCCTTCGCCCACCCGGTCCAGCACCAGAAGCGGACGGTCGTCCTGCCCCGTCATCACCACATCGCCCGAGGTCTGGCTGACCTCGATCTGCCGCATCCAACGGCCCCATTCTCCCTCGAATACCCGGTCCAATCCAGCAGTGACCGGATGCCGCTCTCCGAGGTCGGTCACCTCCGGACGGAAACGCTCTTCCAATACCCGCGCCGTNGGNCGNGCCGGAACNATCGNTTCAATCGGTGTGCGATAGAGGCTGTCAGCACTGGCAAAATCNGGCCCCGCGGCGATCAGCACCGCGCCCCCGGTTTCCACGTAGTTGCGCACGTTATCCAGATAGAGCGACGGCAGAATGCCGCGCCGCTTGTAGCGGTCAAAAATGATCAGGTCGAAATCCTCGATCTTCTCAAGGAACAACTCCCGCGTCGGAAAGGCGATCAACGACAGCTCCCGCACCGGAACGCCATCCTGTTTCTCCGGGGGGCGCAGAATTGTGAAATGCACCAAATCCACCGAACTGTCGGACTTGAGCAAGTTGCGCCACGTGCGCCCGCCGGGATGCGGCTCGCCCGAAACCAACAATACGGAAAGCCGGTCGCGTACGCCGTTGATCTGCACCAACGCGGTGTTGTTGCGGTCGGTCAACTCACCCTCGGCCATGGGCGTGGTGAACTGCAAAACATTGCGCCCACCATGCGGCAGGGTGATCGGCAGGTCGATCTCACGGCCAAGCGGCACGTTGAAGCGCTGCGGCTCTTCCCCGTCGATGGCGATATCCAGCGGCACATCCCGCACGCCGTCGGGGGATGCGCCATCGTCGCTGATCGTCAGGGTCATGGTCACCTCCTCGCCCAGAATGGCGAAGGCGGGGGCGTTCTCGATGGTCAACTTTCGGTCCCAGTCACCCTCGCGCCCGGTGTGCAACAGATGCAGCGGCGCGGGCAAGTCCGGCGCGCGCTCCGCGTCATGCACCCGCCCGTCCGACAGCAGGATCGCTCCGGCGATCCGCCCGCGCGGCTCTTCGGCCAAGGCTTGGGCAAGGGCGGTCATGGCCTGCGTGCCGGTGTTGTCCTGACCGTCGGGTACGGTAATCCGGCGCACTTCGGTATTGGGCCGCGCGCTCAAACGATCCTCAAGGTCTTGGGCGGCCTGCGCCGTCAGCGCGGCGCGGTCCGACAGCCCCTGACTGGCGCTTTCATCCTCCAAAAGCAGCACGATATCCGACAGCGGCGCGCGATCTTCCTGCTGATACACCGGCCCCGCCAAGGCGGCGAGGACCACAAGCGCCGCCAGCCCCCGAAGCGCCCAGCCCGACAAGCCACGCCACAGCGCAAGCGCCAGCCCCGCCATCATCATGCCGCCCAAGGCGGCAATCAGCCACCAAGGCAGAAGCGGGTCGAATACGATGGTCGAGGTCATTGGCCCAGCCTGTCCAGTAGTGCCGGAACGTGCACCTGATCGGATTTGTAATTGCCAGTCAGCACATGCATCACAAGGTTCACCCCAAAGCGATACGACAACTCGCGCTGCCGTTCTCCGGCATAGCCACGGCCAACCGGGAACAAGGCGTTGCCCCGTTCATCAATCGCCCATGCCGAAGCCCAATCATTGCCCCCGATCACCACCGGCGTCACGTTGTCGTTGAGATTGCGGAACGGCATCCCCTCCACCCGTTCGGCATCGGGTGGTGCGGCCTCCACCCAGATGGGGCGCCCCGTGTGCCGCCCGGGAAAATCCTGCAAAAGGTAAAAGGTCCGCGTCAGAACATGATCGTCCGGAACCGGCTCCAGCGGCGGAATATCAAGCGGCTGCGCCAGCCGTTGCAGCATCTGACCATTGGGCGAAGAGGCCCCGAAGCCCGCCACGTTGGCATCGCGCGTGTCGAACAGGATCATTCCCCCGGTGCGCAAATATGTATTCAGCTTGGCATAGGCCTCATCCGACGGGATCGGCTGATCTCGCGTGATCGGCCAATAAAGCAGCGGGTAAACCGCCAGTTCATCGGTTTCGAGGTTAACCCCAATCGGGTCGGCAGGCTCGACCGAGGTGCGGAAAAACAGGGTCTCGGACAGACCAAAAAGCCCGGCATTCGCGGTCTCGTCAAGCTCTTGATTCCCGGTCAAGACATGCGCCAGCACCACCTCTGTTGCGGCTTCAAGCGGCTTGTCCGTGCCTTGCTGCGCCTGCGCCATCGGAGCATCGCTCAACATCAGGCCCGCCACCAGAACCGCCGTGGCGCGGGGGGGCATCAACCGCCCCGACAAGGCGAGCGAGGCAATGATATCCGCCATCAAAAGCAGCATCGCCAATCCCAAAAGCCATCCACCCAGTGGCGCCTCGGACGGGCGCGCCAGCCCCTCCACCGGCACCCGCGCGGGCCACGCCATGGGGGTCAGCGTCGTGTCCGGTGTTGTCACGTTCAGGGCAAGCCGACGATCCGGGCCGTCATAGAGACCCGGGCGCAACCCTGGCCCCAAGACCGGCTCAATCAGGGTTTCCCCGGCAACCCCGGGCAGCGTTCCGGCATCATCCAGCCGCCCGAACCCATCCAGAACCTGCACCGGTTGCCACGTCGTCCCCTCAAGTTCGGCAGCGTCGGGTTTCGCCACCACCGAGGACACCGCCAACCGCTCCAGCATCTGGACGAACAGACCCGACAAGGGCAGGCTCGACCATTCGGCATTGGCCGTGACGTGGAACAGGACAACCTGCCCCGAACCCACCTGTTTGCGGGTCACCAGCGGGGTGCCATCGGTCAGCTGCGCGATCACCCGATTGGCCAGCGTCGGGTCGGGCTGCGCCATGACCTGCGCCGTGACCGTGACGTCATCCGGGACCGAAAGGCCGAAAAACGGGCTGTCCTCGGTGAAGGGGGCCAGCGCCTTGGGTTCGCCCCACGACATCGCCCCGCCCACGCTGCGCCCTCCGGCCCGAAGGCGCACGGGCATCAAGGGGGCCTCGGTCTCGCGGGAAATATCCGAGGCCGCAAGGCGCGGCCCGGCAAAGCGCAACAGCATCCCGCCGTCTTCGGTCCACTCCAAAAGCGCCTCCTGCTCGGCAGCGGCCAGCGTGGCCACATCGGCCAGTGCGATCACATCAGGGTTGGCTGGCAGGATATCCATCAACGCGCCATCCAGCATATCCGCCGACGGCTCCAGAGCCTGCTCAAGGTAATGCAGCGGCGACAAAAGCTCCAATCCCTCGCGGTCCTCACGCCCGGCAATCAAGGCCACCTCGCGCCGCTTCAGGCTATCGTCGGTCAGGCTCACNGCCCCGGCCTGCGGCTGTCCGGCAATCTCGAAGCGCGTCAGGCGGGCGCGCAACTCCGCAGGCAGGGAAAGCTCACCTGTGGCCTGAACCTCCCCTTCGGCAAATGTCAGTGGCAGGCTGGCCAAGAGC
>PR_CR_10_Liq_1_inCRDRAFT_1000790_pt1 | contig 19104 bp, 4 predicted proteins | sample PRCRCaboRojoPR_3_FD_10241 | JGI IMG/M metagenome (IMG submission 10241)
ACCTGGGGAGTCTACATAAAGAACTCAGCAAACATCCAGTTCACAGAAAATGTACTGTACAACATCCGATGGAGAGGAGTGATGATAGAAAATTCCAGAAACTCACTTTTCAAGAAAAACTTAGTAGTGCATGTTTACAGCAGAGGCTTGGCAAGTTCAGAAGCAGATGAGTCAGTTTCTTACTCAGTATGTGGAGGCAGCTTCTGTAAAGCCCTAACTTTCAAAGAAAACGTGGCAGCTGGGTATCCTTTTGGAGGTTACTTAACTCTGGGAACGAGTTGCAACTCAAACTCGCAATACTTCCTCAACAACAAAGCTCACTCAGGACCAAACGGGTGGGTAATTCCTTTGACTGGAAGTTGTGTGAAAAACGAAGGATTTACCTCTTACTTCAACTCAGTAGGAATAAAGAACAAAAAAATGGGAGCTTTTAAGTTCGAGTCAATGACTTTTGCTGAGAACTTTGCAGTTAACTCCCTAGCATCCACTTCAAGCGGAAGCCAAAGCATAAACCAATGCTTAATTGTGGGAAAAACACAACACAGCTCATGCACAAAAGGCAATTGCGGAGCACTTGAATGCTCTCCTAGAAAAGGAATCAGTGGCATAGGGGCAGAAAACTATTACTTTGTTTTGAACAACGACACTTTCTACAACTTCAGGTATAACCCTGTGTGTGGCACAACTGACTCTGCAATCAAAACTGCTAGGGCCCCTGATTACGTACTACCAACTTTTATATCGAACTTAAAGTTTGTTAACGTTTCATCAGATGCTTTAGTGCATGCAAGTGACCCTAACCCAGGTTGGGCCAATGACGAAGACTGCGGCAACTGGGTATGCACCGGTCCTTGGAATGCCTTAGTTAAAGACAAAGACGGAAGTGTGCTAGGGAACGAGTTTGGAGGAGACATAATTCCTAACAACCCAGAAGTAGCTAAGCAAGGCAAGTGTGAGTTTGTTGAAAGGTCAAATGCTTACTTGTGTCCAAAGAGTTCTGAGGAGGACGACCACTACTTAATGATGATCTTCGAGAGTTTAGACCCAGACAAGATGGATAGGACGTTTTCTCCCATAAACATTGCTTCCTTCGGGTCATCATTTGTCAACGTGTACAACAAGAACTTTACAAACGACTTGAATTCTTACATGGATCATGTCTGGGACAGGTTCTACACCGGGCAGAAACGACTATCCAAGTTCCCTTCGCTTTTGTACACAAGTGTTATCTACAATATTACTTCTACCGGAACTCTTCCTCAGAAAATGAAGTTCAAACTTAGAGCCACCAGCAACTCAGATAAAAGTGTGATCCTTACTCTTAACTACAACGACCCCAAAAGCATCCATGTTTATTCTAACGGAAAAAGAATCCTTCCTATCGAGTACAGAGTAAAAGATAACCCTGTGTGCAGCTTCAGTGACCCCCACGGAACTAACAGGTGGTTCCACGAAGACGCCAAACTGCAGTTCGTCATGAGAGGAGAAACCCAACTAATCATTAAAAGAGTCAATTCTATCCGACTTACTATGGAAATCAACATGACAGAAGAAGAGTTCTTTGCAGATGACGGTCAAACTAACTTTATTGACAGACTAGCCGCAGTACTTAACATTCCTACTTACAGAATCCGAGTGGCTTCAGTAAGGTACGGGTCAATCATTCTAGACATGTTTATTGACCGAGACGAAAACCTCGAAGACCAGCCAGGAACATCACCTGACTCCACAGCTGACTTAGAAGAACTCGAACAACTTAACCAGAGGCTAGCGTCTTTAGCTCAGTCAGGCGAGTTAGAAAAAGAACTAGAAGTTGACATCATGAGTATGGAAACTAAAGTAGACTCTGAAAAGTCTACTGAAGGAGAAGAGTCAACTGAAGAAGGAGGGAGTTTTGAGTTTTCAGACGAATCAGAGCCAGAAAATAACCCAATCCAAGAAAGCTTTTCATCAAAAGGGCTTTCAAGTGCCGATATGGTTATCATAGTTGCTGCAAGTGGAACGTTCTTGCTAGGAATTAGTTTACTTGGTTTATGGATAGCTTTTAGGTACCAAAAGACACCACACAAGGAAAAAGTGGTTCCTGACCCAGTCATTTCTTTAAAAGACAGTGCATACAACCCTCAAGAAATAAGTCAAGATTCTTACACAGACGACAAACTATTCAGGAGTCCTGATAGAAACACCTTCACAACTAGGTCAGGCGACCAACCCCGAATTGAAGACTTAGACACTTTCGAAGAAGCTAAAGAAGGCTTTTATCAGAAGAAGAAAAGTTACTCCATAATACAATAACTAGACTTGAATTCCCAAACTAAAAAGACATGAGTGCACTAAAGGCTTCAAACTAGGATGCAACTGGTTTGCGTATTCCAAAGCTTTTTCAACAGCCCCTGCGTCTGCGAGCATGCAGAACCTCAAAAAAGACCCTTTTAAAGGCAAAGCTTCTATTCTGTAGTTGCTGTTCATAACACAAAGGTACCCAGAAAAAACCCCTACCACACTGCAGATCTCGAAGGGTTTCCTTTGGACGTAGGTGACTTCGCTGTCTTCTATAAGCGTTGCAGAGGACTGCAAGTCCAGCTCCTCACTAATGTCTATTCCGTGGGAAGCCAGTAAGTAAGGCCTTCTAAGAGCAGCCAGCATCCACCAAATCTCTGTTTCAGTTGAGTAAAAAAACACCGACTTACACCAAACTCCTGACCTCACAGAGTGGTTGATTTTGCACATATAAACTAAAGTATGTTCCACTGCGTAGAGGTAGAATTCGTTTTTGTAAGCAAATACTGCGAACTCTGGACCCCAGTAAACCTCAACTGGTTCAGGGATCTCTGCTATTTGTTGCATGTTTTCCCAGTTGTAAAGAGCTGTGCTTCCTCCTTTTTCCGGAGTTACTCCCAAAAGCCTTCCTCCAAGTATTCCGTAGGGGTCCACAATAGTGTCTCCCCGGTACACCAGAGAAGCCTTTTTGGACTTGTTCATTTCGTAAACCAACAAAAGCACTTTGGAAGTTATGTTAGTGAAAGACCCCCCAGTGTCGTCTTCGTTTATAGGTGAAACCACTGCAAACCTGTCATACTCTGAGTGCCACACTAAGTTACTTGCGTAGCCACTTTTGACTTTCTGAGGAGGCTGTAAAGGGTTGTAGTTCTCCAGGAAAATACAAAGTATCTCGAAGAACCCAGTTTTGGGCGAAAACAAAGAAATGTAGTGTCCAGAAGGAGACACTTTAATTTGAACTCCTTGGCCTAGTGACTGGGAGGCACTGGCAAGTCTGCACATCTGAGAAGCCACTGTGTCTTGGGAGTCCACAGCAAATATCATGCTCTGAAGCATGTCATCTTTGTACAAGTAAAGAAAGTTACTTGCAACACGCTCTTTCATAGCCCGGGGAGGAATATTGCAGTTGAAAAGGTTGCTGTAAGCACAAGAAGGCAGTATTCTTTTTTCGAAGTACATAGTATAGACCCCACCAGCTGTAACTACAAACACTAAGTAAGGCCTTACAGGGTGGACTTTCAAGTCTAGTATTTGGAAACTTCCGTTCAAAGCAAGGTTAAGGTCAATCAAGCACTTGAACTGGCGATGCTCTTTTGGAAGACTCGCCATTGCAGTGTCTATTGCAAGCACCTGAGAAGTTCTGCAATGGGCAAGCACTGTGCTTTCTCCAAACAAACAGTGCTGGAAGTAGCACGCACCCACTACAGGCTTTTTGTTAGAGTCTTTGAGGTTCCTGTACCGAGACACTTCGTTGGCGTTCATAAGGTTCCAGACCATCATGAACTTGTCCTGGCCAACTGTAACTAACTGCATAGTTTCTGTGTGCAGTGAAACTGAAAGGATTGCAGAGTTGTGGGCAGCAACTCCTCCTGAAGGAACTAAGTAAGCAGGAATGTCAGAAGGAGTGTCTAAGTTCCACACGGCTATCACTCCGTCAGCCCCGGCACTCAAAAGCACTGGTCTTTGCCTGAGGTTTTTGGAAAACGATAAAAGCCTAGTAACTGAGCGAGTGTGGGTGCCTTTAGGAATGACTCGGGTTAGCTCCCAAGCTTCTATGTCCCAAAGCCGGATTCCTCCATCACTAGTTCCTAGTGCTAAGTAACTTCCGTCCAGGTACTCCAGACAAGTTAGCTGTTTTGCTTCTGTTTCCTGCGCTAAAATAGTTTTGGTTTCGCCTGAAATGTAGTCGAACAAGCACACTTTCGAGTCCATAAGCACAGAAACTAAGTTTCTGCGGGTTCCTTTGCCCTGGAAAGCTTCAGTGTTGCAGTCTACGTCTCTGTTGATCCACTTCCACCGAAGAACATGTCTGTCTAAGAAACGCACGTCTTTAGGGTTGTCGTCGATGTGCTGAGTGAAGGTTTGCAGGACTGACTTGGACTGGTAGTCCCAGATGTTAACGCTGCGGGGTTCTTCAGCTAGAAGAATCCAAGAGTGAACAGGGTGCACGTCCACACTTAGGATTTTGCCAGAACTAGGAACTACAAACCCAAAAGAAACGTCAGATTTACCTATTTTCATTATTTTTAGTGAACTCTTCGATGTTAACGGGCATCACGTCCATTTTGGTCTTGAACTTTAGGTCAGGGTTGCTTTCTAGCTTCTGGCGCATGCGTTCCCTGTCTACGTATATGTTTTTTTTGCGTTCTATTTGTTTTTGCTTTTGGTCTGCTAAGATCAAATATGGAACACTGAGGCCTGTAAGTATGCCTAGAAACATTGCTATTTTGGCCCGAGTTATGTTTCGTTTTTCCATTTATTTCCAGAACTTACTTGACCTAGTTTCTGAGTAATATACAGTAATTTAGTTAGAAATTAAGTGTAACTTTGATTTAAGTTGCAGAATCTGAAAAGAGGGGTACTGAGGATTCACTCACCCCAAGTAGCGAGTTTAAATGCATCCATATTGAAGTTACAAACACAAAGGAGTAATTCATTTCTGGTAAGGTAAAGATACTTAGATGGTAGGAAAAATACCCAGGCTTGCAGAAGCCTTGTTTTTAGTGTTATGTTGCGCAACTGCAACAGGAATGTACATAGACAGCTCCAAGTATATGCAGCACCTTGAGTTTCCTTTAAAAGGAAGGGTGCTTTTGGATGGTGGACCTAACAACCTCCGTGCCCTTAAAACAGAGTCTGAAGATGTCACCCGCACTGAGTACGAGTCCGAAGCTAGTTCAAGTTACACAACCCAAACAGCCAGTGAGTCAGAAGTGAGTTATGAAAGTTCAAATTCAGACTCAACAAGCACTTGCACCAAGAACGACCAGGGGGAGTGCGTGTACTCTTATGAGAACTCATGGGAGTACAACAGCAACACTGACACGAAAACAGACTCAGACTACGCAACAACCAGAGACTCAGACTCAAAGTACAAAAGTGACTCAGTGACTAAAAGAAGAGAAGGCACCAATGATGACGGAACAAGTTATTCAAACGTCAAGTCAGATTCAGAAGTTTACGCTGAAAACCAGGACACAAACACTTACTCCAGTCAGATAAACACTGAAACTGAAACTGACTGGAACAGAGTAGATGACACTTCGACTTCTAGCAAGTCCCCAGGAAGAACTTACAACTACGACAGTACAAAAGTCTCTTCAGGGGAGTCAGACTATGACTCTAAAAACAATTACGACTACGAGTACCAAACAGACACCCAAACTGCTACAGACTCAGAAAGCAAGTACTCTAGCCAAACCAACCCAGACGGAAGCTCTGAGTGGAAAAGCAAAGGCAACTCTGACACAGCAGCAAGTTCAAAAGTGTCTTCTAAAACTTCTTCAACTGGAGAGTACGACTCTTCTGTGTCAAGCGAATCAGAAACTAACTGGGAAAGTTCTACAGTCTGTGATGATGGAGTTTGTGAGGACTCCTCGGACTCAGGAGTGTTTACTTACCAAGTAGAAACTGACTCTACAGGCAAGAACAAGCAAGAAAGTGAATACCAAACACAAACAGACTCGACTTCTTCAACGCAAACCTTAGCTTCAGGTGGCGTGAAGGATGGACAGTCTTACTCAAATTCACAAACTAACTATGAAAGAACTTCTGAAAGCAAAGGAGAAAGCAACTCCTCTGCTGAGTCTGAAAACCAAACAGACTCAAAGTGGAAGAGCACCTCGACCTCTGGAAAGTCGAAGTCTAAGTCAAAGGGAAAAAGTTCAACAAGAACTACCAGCAACTCTGACACTGACTCTTCTTGGTCAAGTTCTACATCATCCAAAGGAAGTTCTAGTACTCTTTAAGCTTTGTGCATTTTGTAAATAACTTAACTTATTAGTCATCAAGTTGGGTCAAAAGAGCCACTCCTCGCTTGATCCAGTGGCTTTGAGGTTTGTCACTAGGGAGTTTAAAGAACATCACAAAGTTGGTAGAGTGCCCTGTAGTGCTTAGTTCACCACGTCTTTCGCTGGTTTTGTAAAGAGGACAGCTGTAGTGAGGGAACTCTTCGTCCTGAACTGCAGGCTTCAGCCACATCATAGGGGCTTCTGAAAAAAGTACTTTGGGCTTGGACTCTGCAAGCATTTGGTTCTTAGCACTCCAGCGAGCACCCTCTAAAAACATCCCTCTAACCAAAACTCCGTCTTCGGGTCTTTCAGCTTCGCCTTGGACTACTTGGTAGTTAAACTTGATTTCGTCAATAGGAATTGTGTACTTTCTTGCGTAGTTTTGAAGACTCCCAGTTAAGAAGCCTTGAGTGAAGAAGAACTTAGAGATTTCAAACACTACAGGTTGGCCGTGGTTGAGCCAGTTCTTAAAGAACTCTATTCTTTGCTTGAGGTCTGCAATGTAGCCTCCAAGTGGCTTCAAAGAAGGGTAAGAAACCCCCATCCAGGCTTTCGGAACTTTTCCGTCAAAAAGAGTGCGCAAAGTAGTTTCGATAGCTGTGGACATGGGGATCTGGCCTTTGATGGCTTTGAGAAGGTCTTCTAAAGAAGCAATAATAGTTCTTGAAAGGTTGTTGAAACGAAGTATTTCTTGAGTAAGTACTGTGTTCATGCTTTCTCCGTAAGTGGGTTTGTACTTTTCTTGAGCAAGTTTTTCGTCAAGGATTTCTGGAGGCTCAGCCAAAAGCCCTTCAGCTATTTTGGTGACTGTGCTTTCTACAGAGGAACCTCCTCCACCACCACCTCCTGAACTGTGTATCAAAAGCATTGCGTTGAACATCGAAGTTGCTTCGTTTTGGTTCTTAGTGATGTTCGCGTTGGGGTGGAACCCGTAAACTTCAGGNGGCGTGTAGTCAGGAAGTGACTTGATGTAATCAACGTAGTCTTGGTGTTCTCCGTTTGGAGGTGCGTAGTAAGCATCTAGTTCTGTGAACTTGTAGGCATCTTTGAATATNTTTTCAGTGTAGTAGTCGTCAAGCAGGGTNAGAATTAAGCGTCTGTCTTTGTCATCAGTCACTCTTCCTCCAAAGTTGCATTCACCCGTTAAGTACTTCAAAGCCTCAAAAGGAACCTTTTCGTACTGGTTCAAAAACATCTGTAACTGCTGAACACTGATTCTAAGGTCGCTTTCAGAAAACTCGTAAGGAATGTTCCACCCCAGTGCTCCGTACAAGCGTCTTTCTTGGATTACAGCGTTGAAGAAGCACAGTCCAAACAAGAGTTTCTTCCACTCCCTTTCCTTTTTGCAAGCGTTGAAGAACTGCTGGTCCGAAATAAAGTCTTTCATGTAAGACCCAAACAAGTTGTTTTTAAGTCCTTTGGGTGGTTCGTTAGTCATTTTCAGTCCGTTTTGGAGCAAAGTAACTGGGAAGGTCGGTGAAGGGTAAGAAGTCAGCCACAAACGGAAGTCTTTGCCAGGCCCCTTTGCTTCGCTTGAAATGCTTTGTACAAGGTACTCCAGTCTGGGCATGAAGCTTTCAGCCAAGTGGCAGTTCATCAACAGCACCCAGTCGCCAGTTTCCAAAGCAGACTGAATCATAGCTTCTGCGTACTTGCCTTGGCCCTGTCCTAAAGACCTAGTTTCTAGTTTCTTCCTTTTGCTTTCAGCAAACATCTGCAATGAACGCAGGGGGTCTGAACCTGGACTCAGTATAAAGATCAAAGGAGAAGCTCTGTTGGAGTCTTTGTAGATACTTTTGAGTTCCAGAGGCACATTTTCTGTGAACTCCCTTCCTAAGCTGTTTGCAATGAACTCAATTATAGCAGAAACCACTACGTCAGGCCGAATGCACCTTATCACTAACAGCCTTTCAAAGGAGTTTAAGTGGGATTCCCACTTGCCAGGGAACTCTGAGTTGTGAGGTTCGCTGTTTTCAAACAACATCTGCCAGTCCTTTACGTTTGACCTAAAGTCTTCGTAGAACCCTTCAAACTTAGGCAAGTCGGAAAGTCTGCAGATCTCAGCCCACATCTTGTCAATCACCCAAAAAGCATCAGGTTTGTCAGGGAGTTTTTCATCAAGACCGATACCACCTGTCATAAGGAACCTAAGTTCAGCAGTGTCAAGTTCGTTTCTATACTCCATGAACTTCAAAGTCAAGTTAAAAGCAAACAACAGTCTGTCCTTTTCGAACAAAGACCTGCAGATGTTTTTGTACAGAGAACGACTGAAGTGCTTTTCTAAGTTGTTAAGTCGAGTTTCTAGGTCTTCAGAGGCTTCTGACTCCCTTATGCTTCTCACAAACAAGTTGTTGAAGAACTCCAAAGAGTACTGGTACATAGGGTCAATGTTGCCTAGGTCAGTAATGCAGAAGAACAGAAGCGACATGCAGTCTGAAAAAGGTTTGTACTCCATTCGGGTGTTGTCAATTTGCTCTTCAGTCACTCGGGCGTTTTCTTGTTCTTCAGTGATTTGGTCACCCACCACTTTACTTTCACTAAGCACTTGCACAGCTTCATCGTCGTCCAAGATGTTGCCTGCACTACTCATGAGTTGCAGAATCTTTTCTTGGATTTGCTTCAACTTAGCTTGGTTTTCGGCGTTTTGAATTATAAGTTTTTCTTTAGTGCGGGCTAACTCAGGTTGTTCCTCAGCCACTACTGTGACAAGCATCTGGTCTGCAAGACCTTCAGGAGTAATCATGAAGTTAAGCAAAGTCACTTTAGTTGAAAGCTCAGGCAAGTAATGAGGGTTCCTCATGCGGGTTGTGATGTACAGCCGGAAGTGTTTGTGGTACTCAATGTTGTTTTCTCCAAGCTTGATAGAGTTCTTGACTACTTGTTTCAGCAGAAGGGGTTCCAAACTAGGGTCGAGTTCTTCACCTACGTCTTCAATTAGCACAGGGTGTCCAAAAGGAATCTTGTTTTCAAGCATCCTTAAGAAGTTGCTGGCAGTTAGTTTCACCACAGCTAAGTTGCCTTCTTTGTTTTCCATCTTCTTGATCCACTTGTTGGCTTGCGACTCAGGGTCTATCATCAAGGGCCACCTGCTGGCTTTCGAAACTATTATGCCATTTTCAATCGAAAAAGAGTCTTTTGGAAGTCCGTCGATGTTCCAACTCCGGATCTTCACAGGGTCTCCAAGAGAAGCCTGCAGAGAAAAGGTTTCACTGCAAGGAACTTGTTTGTCTTTGCACTCAGTGTTCCAGGACTCTACAATTTGTGACCTGTAAGCTGCAGTGAAAGGACCTAAGTAAGCAATCATTCCTGAACTCAACAACACATCTCCAGTTACAGCAATGTAGTCCTCTGCAAGTTTTTTGGACATTTCTTTCCAAGAAGCCTTTTCGCCACCTAAGCTGTCAATGAGTTGTCTGGCCCTTTCAAGTTTTTTCCGGCAGTTGTCTACTTTGGCTTCGAGTTCGTCTTTCCTTTTGATTGTTTGGTCAAGGTCTGTTTGCAAAGCTTCTACTTTGTCTTGGGCTATTTTCAGTTCTGCTTGCTTGGCAGTTAGGTTCTCTTCAAGCACTTTGCACTCAGCTTCAGCAGTTCTTTGGGCTTCCTGTTTGGGTTTGACGTCTCTGTTGACGTGGAAGAAACGCTCCATAGCTAAAACCCAGTTGCACAGTCCAGCAGCAGCACTGCTGACTTTGTCTCGGATGTAGTCAGGGTCGAAGTTTTCGTCGTTTTTGAACTTTTGGAGTGCCTGGACGTGTTTTTCAGTGACGTCTTCAGTGTTGTAGTTTTTAAGGGTTTTGAGGAAGTCTGCCCTGGCAAGTACTTTTTTGGAGGCTTCCCACCACTGAGGTTCCATCTTCATAGTTTCGGGGTTTTGTTTTTTAGGAGGTGTTTCGTTTAGGAGGATGCAAACAGCTTCCATGACTTTCCTAACTAGTTCAGGAGGGTTTGAGGAACCTTTTACTTTGCTGATTTCGTCGTTGGTGAGGGAGTCTAGGTCTCTTTTGGCTTTTTCTAGCAAAGGAAGGACTTCTGCCAGAGAAGCGTCGCACTCGCGCTTGATTTCAGCTGCTTTTTCAAAGGCTTCTTTGGCTACGGCTTCTTCTTCTTTGAAGGCTTCTTCTTTGATTTCGGCTTCTTTCTTTTCTTTGTCTACAATTTCAACCTTCCTAGCTGTTTCTTTTTGGGCTTCTTCAAGTTTGGGTTGTTCTTCTATGAGTTCCTGTTTCATTCCTTCTACTGAGTTCTCAGTTTTGATGATTTGGTCGTAACCTATTTCGAACTTCTGCTTCTCAGAAAGCACTTGGTGCCTCACTTCTCCTAGCAAAGACCTGAAAGTAGTGATCATCTGCAAGTAAGAAGTAGGCGTCACGTAGTAATGACGTCTTAGTTGCTCCAGCATTTTAGACGACCACTCTATTGTGCTTTTGTGGAACAACTGACACATCTCTACACAGCTGTTCTTAACCGTTTCTTCCATCTCAACGTTGCTCAGAAACTTGCGAGCCACTGAAACCAAAGCGTCTTCAGGCCAAGCTGAAAACCAGTCAATTGTGCAACAGTTAACTAAAGAAGGAAACATTCTGAGTCTTGTCCTAAAAGCTTCTCCAATAGGGCTGAAGCAAAGCACTATGTGCAGCATCTTTTTACACCGCTGCACAAAGTAACTGTACAGCTGCGAAAGACTCCCGTCAGGTGCTTTGTTCTCTGACCTCGCAGCGCCACGCACCTTTTCGCAAATCTCAACTTTTTCTTCGTGGGGGTATAAACCTGGAACTTCGCCTGTGTTTAGCAGAGTGTTTATGTCTTCCATAAAGGAGTTGTCTTTGATTTGTGAGTCAGTGAACAAAAACACAGTAGGGTTCCCCACTGCACCTGCTTTTCTAAGGAACTCTTTAAGGTCTTCTTGCCACTCTGCTTTTCCGTAGTTCTTAGTGAGTTCAATTTGCACAACGTCGTACTCAGCCATGTGAGCAGCCAGTCGAGTGATGCTTTGCCTTCCAGAGCCACCCACACCTATCAACAAAGCATGTCCTCCAGGCTGGTTCAGAATTCTGGACACTCTGCACAAGTGCTCTATTGCAAAGGAAAACATCACTAAGTCCATAGGTTTAGTTGTGGAGGAGTTGTACATGTCAAGAGCTTGTTCGCAGTTAGCAGTGAGTTGTTGGAAGTCAGTCATTTCTTTGTACTTCATAGGAGCTCCAATGGGAGTTAGTAAGTACCCAAACATCAAACCTCGGATTTCGTTGAGGGTTTCTACTTTGCCATTCTTGTCGAAGTCCAAGTGCGAAAAAATGTTGTCAAAGTTCATTCCGAAAATGCGTTTGGTGCTTTCGCGTACGTGGCTAAGCAGCCAAAGTCTGTCTTCGTCGTCAACTAAGCGGTCGCCAAACACCCTAAAGATTTCGTGGCACCAAAGCCTCACTACTTCGTCAGTCTGTTTGGTGTTTTGGGGGTCGGACATGCAAATCCCCATAATGACTTTGGCGAAGTCTCGCAAGTTAAAGGTGTAGTGGCTCTTAAGAGGCGTAGGAAGGAGTTTCTCAGTAGCTGTTTTGTAAACGTCACGTGAAGCCTGGACTATTTTGTTTTCTACTTTAGTGACTTCTTCTGAGAACTTGTTTTTGGCAAAGAACCACTGCAGTATGCTTGAAAAGATACGCAACAGCGTGTCGTCGTCAAAGTCAGCCAAAGAAATCAATGAAAGGTGCCTCATCATGCGTGGCGTAATGTTAGTGCGGCCTCCTCCAGGAGGACCCATGCAGGCTACGAACTTAGCGTCAATGATGTGTTTGAAGGTGTTTTCTTTGCGGTCGAACCAGCCACCTTGGTCTAGGAACTGTCTCAGAATCTCAACAGGGGGTTGGGCACCGTAGTACTCTTTTTCAGGCATGTTTAAGTCGTCTACAAAGACCACACAGAGTTTTTCAGGAGGAGGTCCGTACCTACCTTTGCCTCTTTTAACGTCTACTTTATTGTCAACAGTGTCCTGGACTTGGTTAGCTGAGGTTTGGGCTGAAAAACCTATTTCTACGTTGAGGTACTTGTTTTGGTCCAGTTTGTTCATGAGCACGTCTTTTACATAAACTGTTTTGCCAGTTCCAGTGTTTCCACAGAACAAGTGAGGAATCGAAGCCTTAATGGTTTTTTCCAAAAGATAAGTGTACCTAACTGTGTCCACTGTAGCCACTATGATTTCGTTGGGCTGCAAACTGTTTGGAATAGGAGCGTTGATGTCTGTGATTTCGGCTTCAGTCCAGTGCTTCCATTCCATTTTTTCAGGAATGAAGATGTAGTCGTAGTAAGAACCACTGTCAGGAATGTTAGGAGTGATTTTTTTGCCTTTGTTTTTGACTTCTTGGACGTCTCCGTTAAGGAGTCGTCTCAGCCAGATATTGAAGCCTCTTCTGTCTGAAGACACCACACAGCCTCCCAAAGACCAAGTCATGCAGAATATAAACAGTCCGTCAATGATCTTGATGCGGTCTTTTTCTTCGTAAGAGTCAAACACTTCTTGGTCCTCAAACATCTTAAGTGAGTCCGCAAACATCCTCAACAAAGACACCACTAAGTTCTGGGGCATCATTGGAGCTATCATTTTGAGTTTGGCTTTTATTTGTTGCAGTGTAGGTTCAACAAGCCAGTCTACCAGAAAGTTAACTTCTAGGTCTTCGTTGTCCAGGAAAGTTTTAGGCAACGAGTTCAACTTCCAACTCAGGAAAATAGGCTCCCAGCCTAGTTTTTCAGGTTCGATGTAAACCATTCCGCACCTCGAAACAGTAGCAGGCGAAGCCACAGCTAAGTCCATAGGTTCAAAAATCAAGTTCATATTTTGGGACATTGCCACGATCTCCCCTGAAGTGAGACAGAGCTTTTTGTTGTCGTCAAGTACAGTGTTCATGTCTTCGATCCAAAGAGCGTCGATGGGTCCGTCAAAGTGCATCCACTTCCTCTTCATGCTTTCGTCACGGGCAAATGCTTTGAAGCCTGCTGCTAACACTCCGTCCTGCCAGTCCTTAGTCATTTCGTCGTACATTCCGTAGAGTTGCTTGCGGTTGACTGCTTTGGGGTTGAGGGTGTATATTTCTACGGGGTTCTCGTTCATAATGCCTTTTTGAGCGCACTCTGTCAAAGCTGCAGCGAGCACTTTGATACTGCAACTCTTTCCAGCAAAGGGTTCTCCAACTACCATGAGTCCGTGTCTTACGTTAATCATTTCGTAAAGCTGAATCACTTTCATGATGAAGTAGTCGTTGAACTGTAAATTCAGCACTTTGCACTGGTTTTCAAGGGCTTCTAGCAAGTCTGCGTAGTCTGGAACTGGCAGTTTCACTCCCGGAAACAAGTCTGAAGTAATCCCTTCAAACAGAGGCAAGTCATGCGAAAGGAACTTAGCCAAGTTAACGTCGTTGATAGATCTAAGCATAATGATGCTTTCGTTTTCGTCAGGGTACCTTCTTTTGAGACTCCCAGCTGCAGTCAGCACCGACTTAACTGCCCTCATTCCGTAGTCGTAGTGTTTTTGACTAGATAACTGCTCCGAGCACAGCTTGTAAGTAGCCACGATCTTCTGTGCAAGGGGTCTGGCTTCTCGGAACCCGTAGGAGTAAAGCACGTTTTCTGCTATAAGACTGTAGTCCGGAACCATCATAGCCACTGTCCTAAACAAAGCTTTTAAGTTGTCTGGCAAGTCTGACCTTCCAGCATATCCAGGATTCATAGTGATGAAGCAGTTGCAAGTAGGCTTTAAGTTCAAAATACTGCCTTCGAACTCAAACTCAACTCTGCCTTCTCTAACTGCGTTTTGGATCAAAAGCAGTTGCTGGGCCACCACAGAAAGCACTTCTGGTTCAATTCGGTTGAACTCGTCCAAGCAAGCCCAGCCTCCAGTAGCAGCTAGTCCTTTGAAAAACTTGCCCATTGCTACGTAGTCTAGTCCGTCTGAGCAGTTAAACACCACACACATTCTTGCAAGGGCCTTAGCAAGATCTTTTACGGTCTCAGTCTTTCCAGTCCCAGCAGGGCCTTCAGGAGCTCCACCATAGTTCAGTTGTACTGCTCCACAAAGGGTTCTGTAGCACCTGTCTGTTAAAGGCGTGATGACAAGTCTTTCAGAGTTGCCTAAGTACTCGTAATTGTACGAAAGCTCTGCATTTATAATCCTGACTGTAGTGTTTTCGTTTTCCCAGTAGTAACGCATCTGGGCTTGCCAGCCAAACTCGTTCTTTTCTTCAATGCCTTTGTTCACGAGTTCTTCTATAACGTCTCTTGAGTGCACGTCCAGCACTATCAAGGCTTTCAAAGTGCACCTTACTAGTTCAGGAATGTCTCCTCTTACAAGTTCAACGACGTCAATTAGCAACTTGTTGCACTGTTCATAGTACTCCTTCAAGCCTTGAAGACCAGCCTGGGCCATTTTTTCTTCAGCTCCACGAGTCCAGTAAGTCATGTTAACGTTCAAAACAGCTTGTCCTTTGTGGAGTTGCACCCACTCCTTGCGTTCGCGTTTAGTGTAGTCGTTAAGTGCCTGGAAAATAACTTCTCGAGTGCTTTTGATCATACAGTCTTCAACTTCAATAAGCCACCTTTCAACAGCTCCTTCAGCCTGGTCAGTGTCTATCACGCGGACCAGGTCTACTTTTTCGCCTTCTTGAGAAATCATTGCTGTGATCTTGCGTTCGTCGAACTCGAGACTTTTGATGCCTTCAAAACACTTTTTAAGGTGGGGTTGTACTCGGGTGGGGTCTTTGGTTTCTTTGAGGATAGACAAGAGTTCTTCGTTGGACAAAAAGAAGAACCTAGGGAAGAACAACCGTTTTTTCTCTAGGTAGTTGTTCAGTTCTCTTTGGACTATTTCAAGTTTTTCGTGGCAGTACTTAAGAGTCTCTAGAAGTCCTTCAATCTCAGTAACTGTCCTTACAGCAGTGTTGCGGTGGACTTGATCCATAGTTTTGTGCCACTGAGCGTCTACTTCCTTGAAGATAGCTGCTTCTTTGTAAAGCTGTTTTTGAATGTCTGCACTTGCAAACACAGGCTCCAAGCCCGACCAAAGAGTCTGGACTTTCTTCCAAACATCCAAAATACTTGCAGACCGAGTAAGCCACTCGTCCCAGACTTCAATCCGTTTTTCGTGGACTTTGGCAAAAGGAGACCCTTTCATGGTTTGAGTAGTGAGTGTTTGTTCTTCCAGCAAAGTTTCAATGAGTTCCACACTCGACCCTATAAGTATGTAAGTGCCTACTTCAGGCAAGTGCTTTAGTTCGAAGCAAATCCCTTCCCAGTCTTTTTCCATCTTTTGGAGCATTTTGAGGTTGCTGTACTCTCTGGCAGCAGCCTGGGCAATTTCGTCAAGTTCTTCTTGTTTTTCCTGAAGCATTCCTCTGATTTTGTCTATTTTGCTGAAAGTAGTTTTTTCGTCTATTTTGAACTCAGTGCCCAGAATCCCAGAAATCTTATCGAAGTGGCGTTGCTCAAGTCCTTCAGTGGAGACTATCCTCATTATAGGTATCTTTTTGATGAAGACGTCTAGGTCCTTTATTATGATGTCAGCTACTTCTGCAGGGCGTGGGTACTTGTCTTTAAACTGGTGGAACAGACTTCGTGCAGTTCCCAACTTCTTCCTGGCGTCCCGTTCAATTTCGTCAGGGTCGAGTTCTTTGACGTTGGTGTTGTTGGTTTCTTTGTCAATTTTGCCAACTTCCCTCACTAAGCCCCACAACTCTTCGTAAGGCTTGATAGTTTGTTTAGCTTCTTCGAGTTTGGAGAACTCGCTTGGGTTCCACTCCAGAAGTTCTTCTTTCCGGTTTATAGTGTTCATTTTTTCCTCAGCTTCTTGCAACTTGAACTTGAGCTCTGCAATGTTTTGGTTGGTATCGTCAACCGTGACTTTGTCTCCGTTGTCCTTGAGTTTGTCTATTTGGTGCTCTATAGAGTTAAGTTCCTCTGCAAAGTTCTTGCGGTAGTCTTTGAGCTGAGTCACCAATGAGTCCCTTTCTGACTGAAGTCGCAACTCAACCTCTTGCATAGTGGGCCAGATTTTCATGACCCAGAAACTGCACTGTTTGAGAGAGCTTAAGTCCTCCTCCGAAATGTTGTAAGGGTAGCTGTAAAGCATTTTGTACCACTCTTTTACGTCGTTGTACTCTTCAAACAAGTTAGGAATGGTTGTGTCCCGGCAAGTGTTTTTAAAGCTCTCAATCTCAACTAGTTTTTCTTCAGAGTCGGCTTTCTGCACGAGTTGGTTGTTGATGTCTTCGAACTTCTGGTAAACTGCTTTTCCCCTTTCGAAGTTGCTCTTCAAAATAGAGTTGATGAGCAAAAACACTATTTCGTCACACTCTTTCCTGAGGAGTTTGTTGATCTCGCTGCAGTCAACTTCCACCATGTTGAGTCGAATCTTGATAGGGCATTCTTTGCGTATTTCAGCTTCTATGCTGGTGTACTTTTCAATGAGTTCAACGTACTCTTCTCTGGTGTGATTTTGCGTTACAAACACCTCAATACTTGCCTTGTCAGACAGAACATGTAAGTACTTGTCGTAGAACTCCAAGCTCTTCCCAGCTACTTCTAGGTTTTTCTTCACAATAGGCTTGATTTCTGAAACTGCGTTTTCAATGATTTCGTCGTCCCGAGGTACGCTCCAAAGGTAGGGGTCTTGTTCTCCCTCTACTCCGCTGTCAGGCCTGGGAATCTTTTCTGACTTCTCTGCTAAGCTCTTTACTACTCTGATTAGTTCTTTCCTGACGGTTTTGGTATCATCTGAAAAAATCACTTTGTTGTCTACAGAAGTCATCTTGACCTTCAGGAAGGCGTTGGGCCAGAGCTGGGGAATGTCCTCCATCATTGTTTGGGGAGTAGGAGGTTCTTCTATAGCAAACTGTCTAAAGAACTCCAAGTAAGCTTCGAAGGAGTCAGTGATTAGCTGCCTTACTTGGTTGGACATGAGTGTACTTACAGCTTCGAAGAACTTAAGTGCTTGGTCTTTGTCCATTTGCTTGGTTTCTTCAGAGATAATGGAAACTGCACTTTCCTTCCAGTCCTGCAGCAAAAAGTTCTGGACTTGCTCCATCCGGTTGTTTTGTCTTTCAACGAACTCTTCAGTAGTCAGTACCTCGTACTTTGAAGGGATGTCTACTAAAAGCAGATCTTCATACTCAGCCCAGAGAAGTTGCAGACCAAGAGTAGCTGGCGAGCAAATACTTAAATTGTCAGACATAAGCATGCGTGCCATCATTATGTTGGTTTGCCACTCTTCACTGGGCTCAAGTCCTTTGTAGGGCTCTGAACCGTAATCCACAGGGGGATCGGGGTTGAACTCTATTCCCAGTCTTTTTCTTTGGTCTTCGTCTTTGAGCACGTAGTCCAGAATGCTTTTCCTGCAGGCGTTGTAGTAATCTTTGTTGATTTCGTTCAGCATGGCGTCCAGCATGTTTTCTACTTGTTCTTTGGGCACCATGTTCCACTCCACAGGAACTAAGTCAAGGATGTTGTGGATCCAGTACTGCCGAATAGGGGATATTACTTCTGTAGTGATTTCGTTGAGTACGTAGTGGGAGTACCTCTTCCAGTTGTAGTCTTTTTGGAGACTGGGAGCGTCTTTGCCCTTGGCTTGGATTGTTCCGTCTTTAGTAGCCATGGTCAAAATAGGGTTAGTGTTGGCAGGCAGAGTTTTTTCAGGTTCCAAAACCATGAACCTAATGGACCTTATTTCAGGGTCGATTATGAGACTTTTAGCCAGTGGGTTGTAGTTAGACGCGATCCTGACTGAAGGAGAAAGGTACTGCTTGCTTGCAGACACAGGGGCAGCAATGGTTCTTTTGAAGGCGTCAAGTACTGGAGGAAAGCGAGTGTTTGCAAGTGGGGGTTTTTTGAAAGTAGTTGTCATGAGCTTTGCTGGGTCGTTGGCAAGTTTAGAGTAGTTGTGGACTCTGGCGTGGGGGTTGAGTCCTGCACCTAGCATTTCCACAGACATGGCTTTAGGGTCAGGAAGAACTCTTTTTTCCCTTACAATGTTGACTTGTCTTTCTTCGTTAGTTGAGTTGCTTGGAGTGCGCTCAAGGGGCGGGAGTTCTCTTTGTTGGGTTTTTCCGGCCTGCATTAGGTTCTTCACTGTGCTTTTTCCGTGGAAGTGTCCATTTTTTGTTTTAGCAAAAGGAACAAAGACAACTTGGCGGTTAGTAGCGACGAACTTGCCAAGGACTCCTAGGTCTACTTCGGCTTTAGGGTGGTTTGAAAGGGCTTCGCCTATGAGTTCGAAAACGTTCTGGAGGGCACTGGAAACTAGTTTTTTTTCCAAGTCAGCAATTTTTGAAATAGCGGCGTAGTTGATTTTGATTGTGGGGCCTGGTGTGAAGCCGTGAGGGCACTCTCGTGAGTCAAGCGCAAACTCAAGTCCGTACTGGGACTTAAAGGAGTCACTTAGTTCCAACATAACTGCTCGGGGGTTCTCAAGGGCCTGTCCGTACCCTAAGGTGCCGATTGGCTGGCAGTTCACTGCGCGGCCTACGTCGAACTGGCCCAGTAGCCACTTCACAAAGGCTTCCCAGCAGTCTGCAAAGGTTGCTTGGCTCATTACTGAAGATAAAACCTTCTCTCGAGTTAAGTTCTTTTCCACACACATTGCTAGCAGTTTTTCGACTGTCAGTTGTACTTCTGCTTCGTCCATTTTTTATTACAAAAAGCATAGCTAGTTTTTTTTATAACTAAGTAGCAAAGACTGGGCTTCTTTGAGCTGGGCCAGTGTGTTTTGGATTTCTGGGAGTTCTTGCAGGTGATAACTCATTTCGGCCTCTGCTTCCAGTAAAGTTTTTTGGGT
>PR_CR_10_Liq_1_inCRDRAFT_1000791_pt1 | contig 19067 bp, 20 predicted proteins | sample PRCRCaboRojoPR_3_FD_10241 | JGI IMG/M metagenome (IMG submission 10241)
CACGTAGTCAACGTCGCCATCGGCAAGGAACTGGGGTAACCCAAGGTCTGCCTCACCCCAAAATCCGGTGGCGCCGCCTATACGGATCCTATTAGCTTTCATACCGCGCTGAGGCCTCCATGCAAGGCTGTTATTGTGCCGCCACTATAACTAAAAACCGCTGACTGAGCGTGATTCTCACACGTGGACGTACCCCCCGATTCTGAACAAAAACATCACGATGGCCCGGCTGATTCCATTTGGTGCTCGCCGCAGCAGTGTCTACACTGTGGTGCATCACGTTAGGGAGATTCTCCGTTGACAGGCTCAGATATAGATTCACTCAGGGATGATTGGCTGCGGGCAGAACTACAGGAAGCCCTCGATGAGGACTTTGAAATAGAGATGTCCGAGGCCGCTTTATCGAAAGAGGTCGCCCGCATCTACAAAAAAAATCATCCGGAACTGCTCGATCGGCGGGTTTACATCGAATCCCTGCTCAAACTACAAGCGGAACTGATCAAACTGCAAGAATGGGTAGCACACACCGGCGAGAAGGTATGTGTTGTATTTGAAGGACGCGACTCGGCAGGCAAAGGTGGAGCCATTAAACGGATTGCTCAGCGACTGAATCCGCGGGTCGTGCGGGTGGTTGCACTGCCTAAGCCCACCGAGCGGGAACAATCACAGTGGTATTTTCAACGGTATGTGCCTCACTTACCCGCTGGGGGTGAAATCGTGCTGTTCGATCGCTCTTGGTACAACCGAGCCGGCGTAGAGCGGGTCATGGGCTTCGCAAGCGAACAGCAGGTAGAGCAATTTTTTCGCGATGTACCCGAATTTGAGCGAATGCTCGTGGGATCAGGCATTCGACTGATGAAATACTGGTTCTCAATTACGGATGAAGAGCAACAACTGCGCTTTCTAATGCGTATCCATGACCCCCTAAAACAATGGAAATTATCGCCCATGGATTTGCAATCAAGGGTGCGCTGGGAGGCTTACACAAAAGCCAAAGAGGACATGTTTAGGCGCACACACACCGAGCACGCACCTTGGTTCATTGTCCAGGGTAACGACAAGCGAAGAGCCAGGCTGAACATGATGTCGCACTTTCTAGAGCAGGTGCCCTATGAGCCAGTGCCCTACGACAAGGTCACCTTACCGGAGCGGGAATTTAACCCCGAGTACGATCGAGCGGTCTTGCCCGACGAACTCTACGTACCGGAGCGCTACTGACTACAGCAGACCCTGGCCGTAACAGCTCGAGATACTGCCCCGGCTATCGATGCAGGGGCATGTTACGCATACTGCCGGGTGAGAGCGTCGATGAGACGATCGACTTCCTCTAAGGGTAATAGGTTAATACCGGCCGCAGCCGCTCGCCCACCACCAGTCTCAAACTGTCGACAGACCTCGTCAGCGCCCTGTCGATTATTCAACGGGGCTCGCACACTCACCAAATAACCATCGGAAATATCGGTCAGTACCGCATGGGCGCGATGGGGAGCCTCATTGGCCAAATGGTTGCCGTAAACACCGCTAACACGACGAGCCCAAGGGCTATCGGGCAATCGAATGACCGCTAACACGTCATTTTCCACCAACCGCGGCGCAGAAGCGGCCAGCGCCATATCATTCCCATAAGCGCTTTGTAAGGTTTCAAACAGTCCAGGGTCATCCGTCAAACAGGCATCGGGGTGCGCATGGGGCAACAACCGCTGAAAAAGCGCCTCGGGAGTGAAATGCAAATCGGCCACATCAGCACCGTAGCCGTTATAATTGATCAGCACACCCAGTTCCCGCCACTGGGTTAGGTTTGCCCCCGCGGGCAATGTAGCCGCTAGTTTTTCCGCTGACGCATCGAGGTTATCCCCGTAACACCCGACCACAGCCCACTCAGCACGCTCTCCTTTCAAATAACCATTCACCAAGAGTGATGTGCAGACCTCAGGAGCAGTGTTAATGAGTGCGTTCAGGTTAGCCGCTGTGGGAATATCACCCGCGTAATGGTGATCGGCATAAAAGACATCGGCACCTGCGGCCAATAAACGTTTCAGAGGCTCGCGGTTTTTGTCCAGGGAGATATCAAGCACGGTCACCTGATCGCCGCTAGCGGCATTCACGCGGTCAAGTAACGCAATATCACGCTTAACACCGGTGACAAGTTGCGCTTCTGTCGGCATGACTTGTCGCAATTGAAGCAGTGAGCAGATACCGTCGGCATCGCCATTAAAAACATCGAAACAAGACATTGCTTATCACTCCTGAAATGTCTACTAGCCATATGGGTTGCAGCTGTGCACTTCCGGCAAAGGGTAGCAGCACTCTACACGCTGTGTCCTTGAGCATGGCACTGATAAACATGAGTAAGATGAGAAAAGTCGCCGGCTATACACCGGCGAGTTACTCTGGGGGTTATTGCAGCACATTATTGCAGCAGAATGAGGTCTCGGTTGCGTGTCACCAACGCATCGCCGATGCCTTTGACTTCGGTCAACTCATCGACCGCTTCAAAAGGACCGTGTGCCTCTCGATATTCAACAATGCGATATGCCTTGGCGATGCCCACGCCATTCAAAGCATTCGCAAGCGCTTCCGCACTGGCGGTGTTGATGTTCACTGCTGTGGTTTCGGCAAACACTTGCGAAATACTGGCGGCAATGAACAACATCGCCATAAGCATTCCGCGGCCAGATCTGCCCAACATTGAGTCATGATGAATGCCAGACGCGCCGGCGGCGTTTGATAGCTGTTCCATAGTGTGATTCTCCCTGTAGTAGTCACCGGGACGATTCCCGATGCAGACAGGGTAGGCCGGCAATTCACCGGTAAAACCATCGGCGGTGCCCACTGCTCTGCCTTAATCGGCGACAGCCGAATTAGAACACCAAAGATGTCAGGATATTATCGACCACTTGCTCGGGGGACTCGGCACCGGTGATCGAACGCCCCATAACCAAATGGGTAGCACCCTGGGCTATAGCCGCCTCGGGGGTGACGACCCGACGCTGATCGCCGACCGCATCCCCCGCCAAACGGATGCCCGGCGTCACCCGCAGAAATCCGTCTCCTAGCGCGCTCTTCAGCAGGTTCGCCTCCTGAGCGGAACACACTACCCCATCAATACCCGCCCGCTGGGCCATGGTGGCTAGATGCCGCACCTGATCGGGGGTCGATGCCGGTACGCCAATTTCAATTAGGTCGTCGGGGGCCATACTGGTGAGTACGGTTACCGCAGTCAGAAGCGGGCGCTTGGCTTTACTCTGTAGGGCTTCAACCGCAGCATGCATCATACGACTGCCGCCACTGGCATGAACATTCACCATCCAAACACCCAAATCCGCTGCTGCTTCCACCGCTGCGGCCACGGTATTGGGGATGTCATGAAATTTTAAGTCGAGGAACACATCGAACCCCATCGCTTGCAGCGCAGTAACAACAGCGGGACCTTCCCGGGTGAACAGCTGCTTGCCTACCTTCACCCGACAACGATTTGGATTGAGTTGCGAGCAAATGGCTAGTGCACTCGCTTGGTCTGATACATCCAGTGCAACAATCAAGGGACCCACGGTGTCATGCACGAACGACTTCTCCTGTATTGCCTAAATCTCTTATGGTGCCCCAGTGCTTGCAGCCCGGACAGCACCAGTGCAAATGCTGTCCGTGGAAACCACAGTGCTGGCAACGGTAGGAAGAGCGTGCCTCTACTAGCCGTTGCAATGTCTGAATCTGCAGACGCTCATCCTCACCCGCTTCGCTGGCATTGTGGAGTTGCATCAGCAACGTGAGACCGCGTAGTGACGGTTTTTTTTCTAGCGCCAGTCGCAAAAACGTTTTGGCGCTGGCATCACCCTCGGTGTCACGACACTCCTCGGCCAACGCTAACGTGAGCGCTGTTGATGGATTGTTATCAAGACATTGCTGTAGCCAATGCCGTAACTCTGTTCGACGCCCCAGTGCGTCGAGAGCTTGACGTAAGAGCGGCACCGCTTGGGGCACAAAATCGGGGTCCTGCTCTGGAATGGCCATGAGCACCGCGACCGCCTTAGCATGTTCGCCAACGCGATACTCCAACTCTCCCTGCATCAGGCTGGCGCGCACGCACTGCCGGTCATATTTCAAGGCCTCGCGCAACGTTTCCCGAGCCTGAGTCCAATCGTGGCGCGCCAGGGCCAACTCGGCCTGCTGGCAACAATAATGTGCCAGCAACAGAGGAATAGGCTGCCCGACCTCATCCGCTGGTGGCTTGGTGGGCTTCAGTAGGGATCGCCTTGGCAACAGGGCCTCGGCGACTTTACGCGCCTGCCCCCAATCGTTCTGCGCCTCATAAATTTCGAGCAGATGTCGCTGCGCAAGCCGTCTATGTGCTGCCGACTCGTCCACCAAGTCGAGTAGCAATCGCTCTGCCCGATCGAGCAGGCCCGCAGAGATATAATCACGCGCCAATTCAAGGTGTGCCAAATGCAGTTGCTGGGAAGGCAAACTCGGACGCGCCAATAGGTTTTGATGAATGCGAATGGCACGCTCAACTTCACCTCGCCGACGCAACACATTACCCAGGGCAATATGAGTATCAAAGGTCTCGGTATTAACCTCTAAGGCTCGGGTAAAGGCATCAATGGCGTTATCTTGGCTGCCATCGAGAAGAAAATTAAGGCCCCGGTAGTACTGAGAAGGCAAGCCGGTGGTAGTAGGCCACTGCTCCTCCTGAGAGGACTGTTCACTGCGACGGCCAAGCCACCATCCTACAGCAATGGCAACCGTCACCAGTATCAACAGGCCAAAATCACTCACTGGCTGTCAATCCAGCCTTTCGCAACCTGTCCACTTCTGTATTCAATCGATCCCGATGTCGACGAACCGCCGCCAAACGAGCGCGCTGGTTGAGAATTATGGTGGTTCCTGCGGCCAGCCCCAGAAAAATCCCCAAGCCTAAACTGCAGAGCAACCAAAGACCCGAACTGCGCTCGGGCAACGTCGTCACTAAGAGATCGACAGCGAGGGGCTGGGTATTTTGCAGTGCAAACAATGCTCCGGCGACAATAGCGACAACGACGATGCCGACTCCAAGCAATTTTCCCAGCAGTGCCACCGCTAGAAGCCTGCCTTTAACGACCGGTTAACCCGCTCACGCAATTCTTTGCCGGGCTTGAAATGGGGAACGTACTTACCCTCAAGCTGTACGGTGTCACCGGTTTTGGGATTGCGCCCTTTACGTGGCTCGCGGTAATGCAGGGAAAAACTGCCAAACCCACGAATTTCAATGCGATCGCCCTCGGCCAGACACTCGGTCATATGCTCGATCATCACCTTGACCGCCAACTCGACGTCTTTGGCACTCAGTTGACTTTGCTGAGAGGCAATCAGCTCAATAATTTCGCTGCGCGTCATAATGGGATTCTTAGTTGCTCAGACGCTATTGTCTACGGCCAGCGCTATGAAGGCAAGTTACTAATTTAAAAAGAGTTTTATCAGCCAGCATGGGACCACAAAGCATCAGGGGGCCACAGAGATGGCACCTACGTACGATAGTGGCTGTCAATAGTGGCTGACAATAAAAAAGCCGGCACTGTGGCCGGCTTTTGTTAACGCTAGATCTAAGCTCAGTTATTTTCCATCTGAGCCTTGATCAAGTCACCAATCGTGCCTGGTGATGCGGCTTCATCTTGCTGTTTCAGCGATGCAACCGCTTCCTTCTCGTCTTCCATATCTTTCGCTTTGATCGACAGACCCAAAGAGCGATTCTTACGGTCAACGTTCACGATCTTAGCTTCGACTGACTCGCCAACGCTGAGGACTGATCGTGCATCCTCGGTGCGATCACGGCTGATATCGGCGACCTTGATGTAACCTTCGACCTCTTCAGCCAGTTTGACCAAGGCACCTTTGGCGTCGACTTCGATGATCTCACCGGTCACGATAGCACCACGATCGTTGTCGCTGGTGTACAGCGAGAACGCATCTTCTTCCATCTGCTTGATACCCAAAGAGATGCGCTCGCGCTCGGGGTCAATCGATAAAATCACTGTTTCGATTTCATCGCCCTTCTTGTAATTGCGCACAGCCTCTTCACCGACCTCGTTCCAGCTGATATCGCTGAGGTGGACAAGACCATCGATGTTGCCGTTCAAGCCGATGAAGATACCAAAATCGGTGATGGACTTAATGGTGCCTGAAATACGATCGCCCTTGGCATGGTCAGCGGCAAAGGCATCCCACGGGTTCTGGGTGCACTGCTTGATACCCAAGGAGATACGACGACGATCTTCGTCGATATCCAGCACCATGACCTCTACCTCATCGCCCAGCTGCACGATTTTGGATGGGTGTACGTTTTTGTTGGTCCAATCCATCTCTGAGACGTGTACCAGACCCTCGACACCCTCTTCAATCTCGGCGAAACAACCGTAATCGGTGAGATTGGTAACGCGCGCCTTAACGCGGCTACCCTCGGGGTAACGATTAGTAATTTCGACCCATGGATCCTCACCCAACTGCTTGAGACCGAGTGATACACGGTTGCGCTCGCGGTCGAACTTGAGGATTTTGACATCCATTTCTTGACCGACTTCGACAATCTCGCTTGGGTGCTTGATGCGCTTCCAAGCCATGTCGGTGATGTGCAGCAGACCGTCGACACCACCGAGGTCCACAAATGCACCGTAATCGGTAAGGTTCTTGACGACACCTTTTACAGCCATACCTTCTTGCAGGTTGGCGAGCAGTTCTTCACGCTCTGCACTGTTGGCCGCCTCCATCACCGCACGACGTGATACCACGACGTTGTTGCGCTTCTGGTCTAGCTTGATCACCTTGAATTCGAGATCTTTACCCTCGAGGTGCGTGGTTTCGCGCACCGGGCGTACATCAATGAGTGAGCCCGGTAAGAAAGCACGGATAGAGTCGATATCGACGGTGAAACCGCCTTTGACCTTGCCGTTGATAATACCGTTGACCACTTCATCGGCGACATGCGCAGCTTCAAGGCGTTTCCAAGCCTCGGCGCGCTTCGCTTTCTCTCGGGAAAGTTTGGTTTCACCAAAGCCGTCTTCTACGGTCTCTAGTGCTACCTGAACCTCGTCACCAATGCTCAGGGTGCATTCACCGCTGGCGTTGGTAAATTGATCCAGTGGGATTACACCCTCTGACTTCAAGCCAGCGTGTACGGTTACCCACTCGTTGTCGATGTCAATGACCACGCCCGTGACGATGGCACCGGGTTCCATATCGACGGTTTTGAGGCTTTCTTCAAACAGTTCGGCGAAGGATTCGCTCATTCAATATACCTATTGGTTGGGCAGCAATTGCTGCCACCGGTTTCCAGACCAAACCGGGTCATGTCAAAAGAGCGGTGTTCCGTGGAGTCTGGCCGTTAGCCGGAAGCCCGCGTTCCCAATCCCCTCGTAGCAACAAGGTCGAGCACACGGTTGAAGACTGCATCTACAGACAGCTCAGTGCTGTCGATGGTGACGGCGTCCTCCGCGGCGACGAGCGGTGACGCATCGCGATTGGCGTCGCGGGCATCCCGCTCCTTGATGGCTTCAAGAAGGCGCGGCAGGCTAACACTTTCGCCTCGGGCGAGCAACTGTGAATATCGGCGCTGTGCACGCGCCTCCGGAGAGGCCGACAGAAAAATTTTTAACGGTGCGTCGACAAATACCACGCTACCCATATCGCGGCCATCGGCGACCAAACCCGGCGCTAGCGCCAGCTGCCGTTGTCGCTCGAGTAGTGCGGCCCTGACATCGGGAATAACGGCGACCGCCGATGCACCATGGCCGCCCTCTTCGGAACGCACTGCACGGGTCACGTCCTGTCCCGCAAGCAACACATCGACGCCCTCTGAACCCGGCCGAAAAGACACATCAAGGTTTGTTGCCATCTCAGTCACCGCAGGCTCGTCATCCCAGGGATGCCTGCCAACAAGCAGGCGTGACCCAAAACTCGATAGAGCGCACCACTATCCAGTAAGTGCCAGCCCAAATGCTCGGCCAGTCGCTTCGCGATGGTGCCTTTACCGGCACCACTGGGCCCGTCGATACAGATGACTGGCACCATCAGGGTGTACCTGAGGTCGCAGTCGGTATCACCTCTAAACCCAAGCCGGCCTCGGATGCTAGATTGGCAAAGCCGGGGAAGGACGTTGCCACATGGTCACAATCGAGAATGTCGATGGGACCACGAGCGCGCAGGGCCGCCATGGCAAAACTCATTGCAATACGATGATCGTGAAAGGTCTCAACAGAACCTGCCCCCAATTCGCCACCGTGAATCACGATGCCGTCAGGGCGCACTTCGTTGTTAATACCCAAGGTCGTCAAGCCTGCAGCCATACTGGCAATCCGATCACTTTCCTTGACACGAAGCTCTTCAGCACCGCTTAGGGTTGTGGTGCCTTCGGCACAGGCTGCGGCGATGAATAGTGCGGGGAATTCATCAATCGCCAGCGGCACTTCTTCTTGCGGAATATCAATACCGCGCAGCGGCGCCGATCGCACGCGCAAATCGGCCACAGGCTCACCACCGACTTCCCGCTCGTTGAGCACAGTGATATCCGCGCCCATGAGCTGCAAAATGGTTAACACACCTGTGCGGGTTGGATTCATGCCCACGTGCTGCAGTAGCAAGTCAGAGCCGGGCGCAATACTGGCACCCACCAAGAAGAAGGCCGCAGAGGAAATATCGGCCGGAATATCGATATCTGTACCCCGAAGGCTGCCACCGCCCTCAAGACCAATAACGCCGTTGTTATTTTCTACGGCATAACCAAACCCTCGCAGCATACGCTCGGTGTGATCCCGGGTGGGTGCGGGCTCAGTCACTGATGTTCGACCCGTGGCGAACAAGCCCGCCAACAGAACACAGGATTTCACCTGGGCACTGGCCATAGGCAGATCGTAATGGATCCCTTGAAGCGCAGATCCACCGCGCACCGACAGAGGCGGTAAACCCTTATCCTGTGATTCGATCGACGCACCCATGCGAGCAAGAGGAGTGATGACACGACCCATCGGACGACGCAGTAAGGACGCATCACCGGTAAGGACGCTGTCAAAGGACTGACCGGCGAGAATACCGCTAAGCAGACGCATTGACGTACCAGAATTGCCCATATCGAGCACGGCGCTGGGCGCCTGCAATCCCGCAAGCCCTACCCCATGAATAGTTAAACAACCTTGATCGGGGCCATCAATCGTCACCCCCATCGCGCGAAAGGCTGCGACCGTGGCCAACGCATCATCACCCTCGAGAAAACCGCTGACCTTCGTTACCCCCTCTGCCAGGCTGCCCAACATCACTGAGCGATGGGACATGGATTTATCGCCGGGCACCCGCAAAGTCCCGGTCAGGCTACCGCCCGGCTGTACGCAAAATTTCATGACCGCGATGTCTCCTTGGCAGCAACCGGTTGCGATCCGATCTCTGAGTCTGAATGGATTTCTGTGAGAGGGTTGAGCACAGTGTCATTGGCTCGACGCACCTCCCGGCAGCGCTGGAAGTACCGCTCCATAGCGGCACCATCAGCGTTTTTGATCAGGGTTTTCAAGCGCGTCAACTCAGCCTCAACATCGTTAAGCGCATCGAGCAAAGCACGCTGATTGGTGACCGCAATATCCCGCCACATAACCGGATCAGAGCCGGCTATACGCGTCATATCTCGCAAGGCACCACCGCCGTGCTGAAACGGGGCCAGAGGATTATCGGCCAATGCCATTGTTAGCGCATAAGCCACCATGTGCGGTGAGTGGCTACTGGCAGCCAATGCAGCATCGTGATCGCTGACCGTTAAATGGCTCACTCGAGCCCCGGTTAGCTGCCACATCGCTTCGACCTGGGCGGTGGCACTGGGGTCAGTGTGTTCGGTGGGGGTGAGGATAATCTCCCGCCCCCTAAAGAGATCCGCGTTGGCTGCCCTCACACCACTGTCTTCGGAACCCGCAATAGGATGCCCGGGTACATAGCCCTCATAATCACAGCTTGCGCGATCGATTACCCACCCTTTGATACTGGCAAGATCAGTAATAACAGGTCGCTGAGACGAGGACTGAAGACGCGGCAATAACTCTGCTAACAGATCGCCGGTGGCAATCGGCGGCGCTCCCACAACGATCATATCCGCGTCTTGGATGACTCTCTCGAGATCTAAACTCCAACTATCGATAACCCCAAGCTGTTGACCCATTTCAAGGCTGGGTGCACGGGGTCCCCAGGCGGTGATATGACCCGGCCAACCCTGCGCCTTGAGCGCACGGGCCAGGGATCCTGATATCAGGCCCAGGCCCAAAAGAGCGATTCGCTGACCGGTGAAAGAGACCGTCATCAACCCAAGGCCCTCAGATGGGTGCGCGGGGATAAGACCCGAGACGCTTTAACATAATGGAGTGCTCTTCCAGCTCGGCCATAATGGCCGCGATAACGTCATCCATGACATGGCCCTCACACTCAATGTAGAACACGTAGGTCCATTTCTCTGTTTTCGAGGGTCGGGAGTCGATGCGCGTCAAGCTGACCCCGCTCTCCTCGAAGGGTCTCAGCAAACTCAGTAACGCCCCGGGCTTATTCCTTGCCGCCACAAGTATGGATGTCTTGTCCATACCACTACGGGGAACAGAGTCGCGGCCCAGCACCAAAAAGCGCGTGGTATTACTGGCAATATCCTGAATGGCCTCGGCCACCTTTGTCAGACCATAGGTTTCGGCGGCAAGGTCGCCGGCAATCGCGGCAACCCCTACCGCCTCTTGTGCCTTTCGCGCCGCCTCGCCATTACTTGAGCAAGCTTCACGGGGTGTTGTGGGATAGTGGGTATCCAGCCAGCCACGACATTGGGCCAAAGCCTGTTCGTGACCATAAATGCGCGTGATAGCGTCCGGCTGAGTGTCGGCTGCAGCCAGCAAATGGTGAACAACCGGTAACTCTACTTCTCCGACAATCTGTAGGGGTGACTCCAAAAAACTATCGAGGGTTTGTCCCACCATACCTTCAGTGGAGTTCTCGACGGGCACGACTCCAAAATCGCAATGGCGGTCCTCAACCTGCCGGAAAACCGCGCGAATCGACGGATGCGCACTCGGCACCGCCGATTGGCCAAAATGCTTAAGCGCAGCAGCCTGAGTATAGGTGCCCGGCGGGCCAAGATAAGCAACACTCAAGGGCTGCTCGAGCGCCAGGCAGCTGGACATAATTTCCCTGAAAATCCGTGCCACCTGATCGTCGGGCAAAGGTCCCGGGTTGCGCTCTTGTATCGCGCGCAGCACCTGCGCTTCCCGCTCGGGCCGGTAAAACAATGGACTATCGGTTTGACCCGGCAATCCGTCCCTTTGCTGGGCTGCCAGCTTGATCTCGGCCACCGATTGGGCGCATCGCGCCCGCTCGCTAATAAGCTCCAGCAGTGCTTTGTCGATGCGATCGATGTCGGCGCGCACCGCTGCTAATTGTTCGTCAGTTGCCATACCCGTCAGCCGTATCGCTGTTCAAAGCTTGTCATGAAAGCACAGAGCGCATCGACTGACGACTCGGGCACCGCGTTGTAAATGCTTGCTCGCATACCGCCTACCGAACGATGGCCCTTGAGGTTTAGCAGATTCTGCTGCTCAGCTTCCGCGAGAAAACGATTATCGAGCGCCGGATCTGCCAAGGTGAACGGAATATTCATGATCGACCGATCACTGGGCTCGATGGGATTACTGTAAAAGTCACTGCTATCGATAAGCGCGTAGAGCTTTGTCGCTTTTCGTTGATTCAGGGTCTCAATAGCCGATAGCCCGCCTAAGCCCTCAAGCCACTCGAATACCAATCCAGCCAGATAAATTGCAAATGTCGGCGGGGTGTTAGCCATTGATTGATTCTCGGCTGCCAATTGCCAACTGAGACTTGCAGGACAATCGGCACGTAGCTGTGACAGCAGCGATCGGCGCACAATGACGAGGGTCAAACCCGCCGGACCGATATTCTTTTGTGCACCTGCGTAAATAACATCAAATTGATTGACATCGAGGGGGCCAGCCAACAGTACCGATGACATGTCAGCCACCAGAGGAACGGGCACACTGGGTATCCATGGGAATGCCAGGCCGCCAATGGTTTCGTTGGGGCAATAGTGGCAATAGCGCGCATTATCGCTGAGCTGCCATGTCGTCTGTGCAGGAACATGACTGAAACTGGCGGCTTCTGAGCTGGCAACAGCCTTGGCTTGGAGCAAGCGCCCACCCTCTGACAGGGCTTTCTTCGACCACTGTCCCGAGACAACGTAGTCCGCGGTATCTGTCGCGCTCGCCAAATTTAGGGGCACCGCCGAAAACTGCTGGCTTGCCCCACCCTGAGAAACAACACAGCGTAGTCATCGCTGATCGACAGCAAGCGCCGCAAAGAGGCTTCCGCGGCTTCGATGACAGCCATGAATTCAGCGCTTCTATGGCTGACTTCCATGACCGAACAACCCAGTCCGCGCCAATCAAGAAGCTCTGCTTGAGCCCGGGCTAGAACTGGCTCGGGGAGGGCCGCAGGGCCCGCACAAAAATTGTGAGCGCGCGCCACCGCTTATACCTCATCATCTACAGCACCATCAGGGCTATCTTTGGACTCTCTGGCTGTGGACTCACTGGACTCGTTGGCAACACCTTCATCGCTCGCGTTTGATGCATTAACCGGTGCTGCCACCTCACTCGCATCATCGTCTTCAGCGATACGGCTAACACTGACCAAGTGCTCATCATCCCGAGTGCGAATAACCCGAACGCCCTGTGTATTACGACCCAGGACAGAAATTTCATCAACGCGGGTTCGCACCGCGGTGCCCGCGTCAGAAATCAACATGATCTCATCACCGGCAAACACCTGCTCGGCACCCACCAGTGAGCCATTGCGGGCCGTGGTAGCCATGGCGATGACGCCCTTGGTGCCTCGACCTTTTTGTGGGAAATCGGTCATCCCAGTGACCTTGCCGTAGCCCTTCTCTGACACCGTCAAGATCTGCCCACCGGCTTTTGGCACCACCAGCGACAGCAATCGATGCTCAGGGGGCAGACTGATACCGCGCACACCCCGAGCAGTCCGGCCCATGGCGCGAACCGCATTTTCGGAAAAGCGCACCGCCTTACCTTCGCTTGAGAACAACATGATGTCGCAACTGCCGTCAGTGACCGCCGTACCTACCAACCAATCGCCCTCTTCAAGCTCAATGGCGCGAAGACCAACGCTGCGCTGACGGGCGAACTGTGCCATATCGGTTTTTTTGACGACCCCTTTTGCGGTTGCCATAAAAATGTAGTGATTTTCGACGTAGCCATCGACAGGCAGTATGGATGTGATCCGCTCCCCTTCATCGAGGGGCAGCAGATTAACCATGGGACGACCACGGGAGTTTCGACTGGCCAGCGGAATATGGAATACCCGCAACCAATAGACTTTGCCAAAATTCGAAAAGCAGAGGATTGTGGCGTGGGTACTTGCGATGAGCAGATGCTCAACGAAATCTTCATCCTTCACCGATGTCGCCGAACGCCCGGTACCGCCCCGACGCTGCGCCTGATAATCGGTGAGCGGTTGGGTTTTGGCATAGCCTCCGTGGGATATGGTGACCACACGATCTTCCTCGGTGATCAGATCCTCAACCTTGAGATCGTGGGGGGAGTCGGTAATCTCGGTTAACCGGTCGTCACCGAATTCTTCCACGATTTCTATCAGCTCATCGCGAATCACACGGCGCAGTCGCTCCGGATCACCCAAAATCTCGAGGTAATCGGCAATTTCCGACAGTTTATCCGCGTATTCCTGCAGTAACTTCTCGTGCTCAAGCCCCGTTAACCGATGCAGGCGCAAATCGAGAATGGCCTGAGCCTGCGCGGGTGATAGGTGATAGTCACCGTCGTGAAGCCCAAATTGAGGCTCAAGATTATCGGGCTTGCACGCATCGGCACCTGCTCGCTCGAGCATGGCGGTGACATCGCCCGGGGCCCAGGGTCGACTGGTTAGCCGCTCTTTAGCGTCGGCTGAGGTCGGCGAGCTTTTGATCAGCTCGATAATCTCATCGATATTTGCCAGCGCAATCGCGAGTCCCTCGAGTACATGGCCCCGCTCCCGCGCCTTGCGTAGCAGATAAACCGTGCGCCGGGTCACCACCTCTCGACGATGGCGCACAAACGCTTCGATCATCTGCAGTAAATTCAGGACCCGCGGCTGGCCATCGACCAACGCCACCATATTAATGCCGACGACCGACTGCAGCTGGGTCTGTGCGTAGAGGTTATTGAGCACCACATCGCCCACTTCCCCGCGACGCAACTCAATAACAACCCGCAAGCCATCCTTATCGGACTCATCACGAAGCTCAGTGATGCCCTCGATCTTCTTTTCTTTGACCAGCTCGGCAATACGCTCAACCAACCGTGCTTTGTTCAGCTGGTAGGGGATTTCGTGGATGATAATTATGTCTTTGCCACGGCTCTCATCGGTGATTACCTCGGCTTTTGCTCGCACATAAATGCGGCCTCGGCCGGTGCGGTAAGCCTGCACAATGCCCGCGCGACCATTGATGATCGCGCCGGTGGGAAAATCCGGACCGGGAATGTACTCCATCAAACCATCGACCGTGATGTCGGGGTTGTCGATGTAAGCGATACAGCCGGCGATCACCTCGCGCATGTTGTGGGGAGGAATATTGGTGGCCATGCCCACAGCGATACCCGAGGACCCATTGACGAGCAGGTTGGGCACACGCGTCGGCAGCACCGATGGAATCATCTCGGTGCCATCGTAGTTCTCGACAAAATCAACGGTTTCTTTATCGAGATCGGCCAACAGGGAATGGGCCAGCTTGTCCATCCGAATTTCGGTGTAGCGCATAGCCGCGGCGGAGTCACCATCGACCGAGCCGAAGTTACCTTGACCATCGACCAAGGTGTAGCGCAGCGAAAAGTCCTGCGCCATCCGCACAATCGTGTCATAAACCGCCGAGTCACCGTGGGGATGGTATTTACCAATCACGTCACCCACGACCCGCGCGGATTTTTTGTAGGGTTTATTCCAGTCGTTGTTCAACTCGTTCATGGCAAATAAAACCCGTCGATGAACGGGTTTCAGGCCATCGCGCACGTCGGGCAGGGCCCGACCGACGATGACACTCATGGCGTAATCCATGTACGACTGTTTGAGTTCGTCCTCGATGTTGACGGGGAGGACTTCACGGGCAATATTTTTTGGAGTCTCTGCCATTCGGCCTGCTTCGCTGCGGGAGGGAAAACGGTGCTGTTAACCTGCCGAGAATATCAAATTTCGGCGGCGTCGGCCATTTCATATCGGGCAACGGGACGTCGATAGGTCAGTCCCGTTATACTAACGGCCGCCGTTGCCACTTCGCTTAGGTTGACTCCATGGCCACCCCCGATCTCATCGTACATCCCCGCTGGTTAATTCCCGTTCGACCTCGGGGTGCGGTGTGGTCAGACGTAAGTCTAGTCGTCACAGAGGGGCGAATCAGTGCCATTATGCCGACGGGCGAGGCACGACAGTGCGCTGCCCGTGAGCACCTTGATCTACCCCTCCAAGTGTTGCTACCGGGTCTCATCAACTGTCACGGCCACAGTGCCATGACCCTGCTTCGGGGCTATGCGGACGATCACTCCCTGATGACCTGGCTGAATGACCATATATGGCCCGCTGAACGGGCTTTTGTGGGCGAGGATTTTGTGCGAGACGGCACCGATCTGGCGCTGGCAGAATTACTGCTGGGTGGAACCACCACTTTTAGCGATCAATACTTTTTCCCGAATATAACCGCTGAACGGGCTGATCTAGCGGGCCTGCGGGCGCAACTGTGCTTCCCTGTTATGGACCTTACCACCGCCTGGGCAGCGGACGCCGAGAGCTACCTCACACGGGGTCTGGCGCTGCGAGATAGTTATCGGGATCACGACCGTATTGAAATAGGTTTTGGGCCACACTCCAACTACACCGTTAGCGAAGCCACGCTCAGTCGGGTGGCGACACTGGCCAATGAACTCGACGCGCCGCTGCAAATCCATCTCCATGAAAGTCATGGTGAGGTGCAAATGTCCCAAGAAGCCTTGGGTGAGCGGCCTATCGATCAGTTAGCGCGCATTGGGTTATTGGGACCGCGACCCAGTGTGTTCACATGACCACCCTAAGCGACGACGACATCACAGCCATTGCAGCGAGTGGCAGTCACGTCGTACATTGCCCGCGCTCGAATATGAAACTGGCNTCGGGGATTTGCCCGGTACCTAAGCTGCTTAGNCGGGGCATCAATGTGGCCCTGGGNACCGACGGCGCGGCNAGTAATAATCGCNTAAACATGCTCAGCGAAATGCAAATGGCAGCGCTGCTGGCGAAAGTGTCGAGCGGCGAGGCCACCGCGCTACCGGCTATCGAGGCCCTGGAACTGGCCACCATTAACGGCGCTAAAGCCCTGGGGCATGAAGCCGACCTAGGGTCGCTGGAGCCTGGCAAATGGGCAGATATGATTGCTCTCGACCTGTCTGCGCCGGCCACCCAGCCAGTTCACGATGTGCTATCTCATGTTGTGTACGCCACCAGCGGCGCCGAACTGAGCCATAGCTGGGTAGCGGGCAAAGCCCTGGTGGCCAATGGCATGTTAAACACACTGGATATCGATACTATTCACCATCGCGCGCAGCAATGGCGCGACCAACTTCACGCCTTCAATTCACAAGCCCTGCAGCAGGAGTAACCGCTTGCATGAGTAGTCACCACAGCAACGTTGATGCCGCCGAAATCGCAAAGTTCGAAGCTTTAGCGTCACGCTGGTGGGACCCCACCAGCGAGTTCAAACCACTGCACGATATTAACCCCCTGAGGGCAAACTGGATCGACGATCACTCACAGGTTGCAGGGAAACGCTTGCTAGATGTGGGCTGCGGGGGCGGTTTGTTGACCGAGGCAATGGCATGGCGCGGAGCCCAGGTTACCGGTATAGACATGGGTGAGGCGCCGCTCTCTGTGGCGAAGATTCACCGGCTCGAGAGTGAACTGGATATCGACTACCAGCAGACCACCGCAGAAGCCATGGCCGACCAGTGTCCAGCCAGTTTTGACGTGGTTACCTGTTTAGAAATGCTGGAACATGTGCCCGACCCGGGCTCGGTCATTGCCGCGTGTGCGCAATTAGCGAAGCCGGGGGCTGACCTGTATTTCTCTACCATCAATCGCAATCCCAAAGCCTTTGCCTTCGCCATCGTCGGGGCAGAGTACGTTTTGAATTTATTACCTCGGGGCACCCATGAATACAGCAAATTCATTCGCCCCTCGGAGCTGGCCGGCTGGATACGGGATGCGGGATTGCAACTTGAAGCGATGATCGGATTAACCTACAACCCGATCACGCGTCACTACCGTCTCAACCCCAACGACGTATCGGTCAATTATATGGTGCGCGCCCACAAACCCCTCTGACCTATGCGTATTCCCCTAATGCCCCAGCGGCCCCAGGCAGTGATCTTCGATCTGGACGGTACGCTGATCGATACAGCCAATGATTTCATCCATGTTGTGCAGCGAATGCGAAGTCAGCACGGGCTACCCCCGCTGCCAGCTGCAGCCATTCGCCGCCGGGTATCGGATGGTGCCAGTGCACTCGTCACTTTGGCCTTGGGTAGCGAACCCGAACACCCCGATCACGAGTCCCTACGCCTTGAGTTTCTCGACCACTATGCAGAACTGCTAGGCCAACATGCCCAGCCTTACCCGGGCATGCATGCGTTAATAAAACACTTAGGCAGCCAGTCAATACCCTGGGGGGTAGCCACCAATAAAGCACGGCGGTTTGCCGAACCGCTGATGGCCAAAATGAAATTTCTACCGGCGCCAGGCAGTCTCGTGACCCCCTGTGATGTGACGCAACCCAAGCCACACCCCGAGTCGATCATTTTGGCGTGTCAGCAATTAAAGGCGGACCCGGCGAAATCCATTTACGTGGGCGACCATTTACGGGATATCGACGCGGGACGCGCCGCCAGTTGTTTCACCATCGCCGCCGCCTATGGCTACATCGATGGCGGAGACCGTCCCGGTACATGGGGAGCGGATGCAATGGCATCGACTGCCCTGGACTTAACAACCATGATCATGAGGATGACACCTTGAGTTGCTACCCCGCCAATTGGCAGCCTGCAGCCGATGAATTATCTGGCAAAACCCTTTTGGTGACCGGTGCCGGTGACGGTATCGGACGGGCGGTGGCGATTGCCTGTGCTGAGCATGGAGCAGAAGTCCTATTACTGGGCCGCACAGAGAGTAAATTGGAAGCGGTCTACGATGCCATTGTGGCAACCGGAGCCCCCGAGCCGGGCATCATCCCCACCGATCTTGGTCGGGTGAACCACGATGCGCTGTGCGCGCTTGCTTCGGAGCTATCGCAATCGCTACCCAAGCTTGACGGTCTCATTCACAACGCCAGCATACTGGGCGACCGAAAGCCCATCGCTCAAACCAGTGCAGCTTTGTGGCACGAGGTTATGCAAATAAACCTCAATGCCAGCTTTATGCTGACGCAAACACTGCTGCCATTGTTAACTAAGGCCCCTGCAGCCTCGGTGGTATTTACGAGCTCGGGGGTAGGTCGAGTGGGCCGTGCTTACTGGGGCGCTTATGCGGTCTCAAAGTTCGCAACCGAAGGTTTAATGCAGGTGCTCGCAGATGAACTCGCGGGTACCTCTCAGATTCGCGTAAATAGCCTCAATCCGGGCGCAGTCAATACCGCTATGCGGCGTATGGCCTATCCTGGAGAGCAGCCCTCAAACAATCTGAGCCCTGAGGATTTAGTCGACAACTGGCTTTTTCTGATGAGTGACGCCAGCGCCAACATAAACGGCCAGGCACTGTCCGCACAGGCCTAACTCGGTCCCAAAACACAAACAGCAAGCTCAGCGCTTTTTCTTGCGGACGAAACCTGCATCGGCGTCAAACAGGCGGCGTGCTGTGCGTCGTCCAGCTTTTTTGGCCAGACGCTCGAGCTTGGCTTGCTCGTTATCGGTCAGGGGTTTAGCTGCCTTGGGCGGCAGTTGTGCCATGGCGTACAACACCTCCACGTCACTGCCGGGAAGCTCCATCCA
>PR_CR_10_Liq_1_inCRDRAFT_1000792_pt1 | contig 19064 bp, 17 predicted proteins | sample PRCRCaboRojoPR_3_FD_10241 | JGI IMG/M metagenome (IMG submission 10241)
ATCCCCGCCGGTTCGCCGCAGGTCAGCGCGACGGGGGCGGGTGTCATGGCTCGACGATCCGCGCGTCCGCCAGAAGCTGTTGCAGGTAGCCATCCGCATAGGCTTCGATCCGGCGATTGCGCAGCGCCGCGACCACGTCCTCGCGCGCGGTATCCTCGTTCACTTCTGCCGTGCGGCCGCACATCATCACCAAGAGCAGATTGTCGCCGCGCGTCAGCACCGCCGAGGTTTCACCGGGGTCAAGCTTGGACAGCTCGATGCCGATATCCTGGGGGATGTCGCCGGGGGCACGGCTGATCCGGGTCAGGCGCTCTTCGGGCTGGCCCTTGGCGATGCCGTACAGGTCGTCGCAGCGGTCGGTGACATCCGCGATGCGGGCGGCCTCGGCCAGGGCCTGGGCGCTGCGCCCGCCGGGGATCAGGTAGGTGGCATAGTCGATGGCCGCGTAATCGGGCTCGGCATAGTCGGTCTCTTCGATGGCGCGGAGCTGGAACAGGGCCACCGCATTGGGAATGGGCAGCGGGTCCGACACCTCGCCGGGGGCAAGGCTCAGGATGATGGGCCGCAGCGCCGGGGGCAATTCGTTGATGTTGCGCCAGGGCAGGCGGCCGCCATTGGCGCGGCTGGCGGTGGCGGAGTAGCGGCGCGCCTCGGCCGAGAACGCCGCCTCGGAGGTGATCTGCGAGATGCGGCGCGCACGGGCGTTCACCGCCTCGGCCTCGGCCGGGGGCGCAGGCATGATGATTTCCGACATCAGCACCCGGACGCCACCGGTGCCCCCCGCGCCGGACAGGGCGCGGTCGATCTCGGCCTCGCTGATCTGCACGCGACCCGCAAAGCGCGCGCGCACGACCTCGCGCCAGGCCAGGCCCGCCTCTACGAAATCGCGAAAGCTTTCCTCGGACACGCCGCCGGCGGCCAGGGCCTGGACGAATTCCTCTAGGGTCAGGTTCGCGCGCCCGGCGAATTCCTCCATCCCGGCGATGATCGCGTCTTCGCCGGGGACGATGCCTTGCGCGGCGGCCGCGCCCATCTTGACCCGTTCCTCGATCAACTGCTGGCGGGCGACCTCGGCCGGATCACCCGGCGCGCGCAGAAGCTCGACGAAACGCTGACGCTGTTCAAGCTCGTAGCCGGTGATCACGCGATCATTCACGATGACGGCCGGGCTGAACAGCCCTTGGGCCCAGACCGGTGCGGCGCAGGTCAGGATCATGGCCGCAATCAGGGCGAACGGGGTCGGAATTCTCATGGTCGGCCTCGTGTCCGTTTCTTGTCTCAGTTGCCGCAGCTCCGGCGATGGGTGCGGGCGCTGCCTCCGGTGCTAAACCCTTTCAGCGCCACGGTCAGCCCGTAATCTGTCGATGGCTCCAGATTAGACGAGTTGGCATAGCGCCGCGCTACGCTCAGGCTCACGTCGACACATTCGTTCTGATAGCGCAAGCCCACAGCCGCGCGGGCCGGGCTATCGCTGACCAGATCATAGCGGAGATTGGCGGTGCCGCTCCAGTGGCGGCCAAGGTCATAGGCGCTGCCGAGGGTCCATTCGGCAATGGCCGCGTCGCGGCCTTCGTCCAGATCGGCGGGGTGCCAGGAATAGGTGGCGTTGAATACGGCCTTTCGCAACGCCAGCTGCGCGCGGACTTCGGCCTTGGACACATCGGCATCTTCGCCCAGAAGCGCGCGGGCGGTCATTTCCAGACCGTTCTGCATCTCGAGCCCGCCGGCGATGAGAAGATCGGACTGCGTGCCGCCAAGCCCCGAACTGCGCGAGAATGCATCGTTCGCCTCGTCCCGGTAAACCTGGCCCAGGGTCAGTGACGCGCTCCAACCTGCGGGGTCGTGGCGCATCCAGCGCAGGCCCACGGCTGCCTGAAGACCCCGTTCCCGCCGGTCGGCGGCTGGAAACCGGCTGAGCCCCAGAAAGTTGCCGTCGTCGAACTCGACCCGGGTGCTTTCGTCGTTGGGAATGTCACGCGTTCGGCCATCGGACCAACCCACTTGCACGACGGGTTCGAACAGCTGCACGGCGCCGCCCGCTTCGCGGCGTCTGAGCGGCCAACGCAGGTCCACCACCGCCTGGGGCATCACGTCGGTGACTTGCTGCGCGGCGGTGCTGTCCTGGGAAATCCAGTGCGTGTCCACGATCAGGCCCGTCCGGACGCCGGCGCGCAGCCCGGCCGGCAGGGTCCAGCGCTTTTGCCAATTGGCCTCGGCCAGGGTGCGGGTCACGTCGCGGCCGACCTGGTCATCGTCGGAGTAGCGATAATGGGAATGCGCCTCGAGCGCGAACCGAAGCTCGCCGCCCAATGCCTTTGGGAACAGCCGCCGCTCGTACCGTGCATCGCCGATGATCGTGGGCTGGGTCGCGTTGTCCTCGCCGTCGCGCAGGGATTCGTAATGGATCAGGCTCGCCTCGACCCAGCTGTCGCGCTTCGCGCGGTCGACGCGGATCTCGCTGTCCAGCCGGTCCTTGCCGGAATAGCCGTATTCGGCAAGATACCCGTCATCGGTGGTTGTCTCGATGTCGAAGCGCAGCGTGTAGCCCTTTCGCAGGTCGAACCGGCCCTCGGCAAAAAGGTAGCCCCGCAGTTCGTCGCGAATAAGCGTGTCCTTGGACAGCGCCATGTTCAGCGTCAGGTCCCCGTTCACGAAGGCCTGCCGGTAGCGCGCCTCGAGCGTGCGGGTCACCGGCGAGACATAGGGTGTCAGCGTCAGGTCCGCATGATCGCCGATGGGTATGAAATAGGGCATCTTGAGCCCGAAGCCCAGCTGCGTGGTCGAGCGGGTGCGCGGCACAAGGAACCCGCGGGCGCGTTCGACCGTGGGATCGGGCAGGCGCAACCGTGGCAGGTAGAAGACCGGCACGCCCAGCACGCGAAACTGCGCGTTGTCGAAATAGAGCTGTCGGGCCTCTTCGTCGTGTATCACCCGCCGCGCGCGGATCTGCCAGAGCGGTTCGCGATCGGTGCCGCAGACCTGGCAGGACGAGGCGGTGACCCGGCTCAGCTGGCTGTAGCGGCCGTCCACCCGATCGAGCTGCAGCGCGGCGATCTGCATCTGCTGGTCGAGCACCATCCGCGCGCCTGTCAGAAGCCCGTTTCGGAAGCCCGTATCAAGCGACGCGGTGTCGGCCACCAGCACCATGCCGCTCCCGTCGTCGAGCCGCACCGGCCCCTCGATCTCCAGCCGGTTCGTTGCCCGGTCATAAACCACGCGGCGCGCATAAAGCCGTTGCCCGTCGAACAGCGCCTCCACGTTGCCCTCGGCGACGATCACGTTTTCCGCTTCGAGCCGCACGGTGTCGGCCAGCAGGAAGGCGGGGGCGTCGTCCTTCGCCAGGGCAAGGCCGGGCAAGGCCAACAGCCAGATCACCGCCAGAAGAACGCGCCGCATCAGCCGTCCTCCATATGCAGCAGCAGCCCGAGGGCAAGCAGGACCGACGCCACCGGCGGCGTCCAGGCCGCCATGAGCGTGGGGATCTGGCCGTTCTCGCCCAGGATCTGCGCAAAATTGCGGATGTAGTAGAGCCCGAAGCCCATCAGCACCGCACCCAGCACGGCGAGCCCAGTGCCGCCAAAGCGGGTGTGGCGCATGGTAAAGGCCGCGCCCACCAGAACCATGGCCACCAGGAACAGGGGACGGGCAAGCTCCATCTGCATCCAGACCGCGTGGCGGCGGGCCGAGAAGCCGGCCTCTTCGAGCTGGTCGATGAAGGCAGGCAGGTCCCAGACCGAAACCGCAGCGGGTGTGCCGAAACTGTCTATGATCCGCTCCTGCGTCAGGGTCGAGGGGACGGTCAGCCGGTCGTGGGTTACACGTGCCTCGGCGGGGTTGACGCCGGGCGTGAGCGGCCATTCCACCGCGTTGCGCAAGTCCCACGCGCCGTCCACAAGTTGGGCGGCTTCGGCCTCGATCCGGCGCACGGGGCCGCCATCGGGGGCATAGCCCACGAAACTCACGGTGTAGAGCACCAAGGCATCGGGGCTGGCGCGCGCCGCGCGGATCACGGTCTGCCCCCGTTCGCTGCCCTGGCGCAGCCACAGCCCCTCGCGCCCGATGGACAGTGCGGCGTCGCTGCCGCTTTTGTAGAAGGCGCGCAGCTCGTCGTATCGCTTGGAAGTTGCCGCGACGATGGGGTTGGCCATGGCCACGGCGATCCCGCCGATCAGGCTGGCCACCAGCACCGGCGCCACCAGCGCGCGGAGGGCCGAGCGCCCGGCGGCCCGGGTCACAACCAGCTCGGACGAGCGGGCGAGGCCCAAAAACAGCGTGACCGTGGCCAGGATCATCACCAGCGGCAGGATCTGATACATGCCCTCGGGCGTGTTCAGCATGGTCAGGCGCAGGATTTCGGAGAACGGCACGACCCCCGGTTCGAAGCGGCGCAGCTGTTCGACCATGTCGAGCAGCATCGTGAAGCCCAGGAACACGGCGAAGATCGCCAGGAAGATCCACAGGAAGCGGCGCGCGAAATAGACATGCAGGATCATGCCGGCACCTCGCCGCCGTCGCGGTCCTGTCCGTCGTCACGGTCTGGTCCTTTGCGTCCCCGCCGCAGGCCCACGGGACGGGCGGCCCAACCCAGGATGGCCAAGGCCATGGCAAGGCCTACCGCCGATGGCAGGTACACCAGTGGCCAAAGCGCCGCGTTGCCGCGCAACGGATCGGTCACCGCGCCTTGTACCAGCTGGACGATGACCAGAAGAAAGATCGCGCCAATGATCTGGCGGCCCACGCCGAAGCGGCTGAACCCGCCCGCCAGCAGCGTGGCAAACCCGATGAGCGACGCGACCACGCACAGGATGGGTTGGTTGAAGCGTCCGTGAAGCTCTTCCATGACCCGCCCCTCGGATGTGTTGGCGTATGCGGCCACCTCGGCGCGGGGGCCCATCAACGCGCCGGTGCCCATGTGGCGGACATTCGGGTTCACGCCCGCGTCCGAGCCGATCATGTCGCCCACGTCATAGGAGAAATCCGAAAAAACCGTGGTCGACAACCGCTGCTCGGCCTGGACATAGGTCTGCGCCAGCCCGTCGATCATCACCAGTTTCGGCCCGCTGTCGTCCCGGATCAGATAGGCGGTCTGTGCGCTGTAGGTCACGTCGCGCCCCTCGGTCCGGCGGTCGGACAGGAACACGTCCTGCAATTCGCCCTCGGGCGTGATGTCGCGAATATAGAAGGTCACGCCCCGGGTCGGGTTGAGGAACGTCCCCTCGCGCAGGAGCCGCGCAGTGACGCTTTCGGCGATCTCGGCCTCGCGCTGCTCGAACCGGTCAAGGCTCGCGGGCACCAGGAAATGGGTCAGCGCGGCCATCATCGCACCGACGATCAGCCCGAAGATCAGCACCGGGCGCGCCAGCCGCCAGGGCGAAAAGCCCGTGGCCTGCATCACCGTCAGCTCGCTTTCGCTCGACAGGCGGTTGGTGACATAGACTGTCGCGGCAAAGGCCGCCATGGGCAGCACCATGCGGATCACGTTGGGCAGGCTGAGTGCCGTGAATTCCAGGAACACGCCCGCGGATTGGCCGTCGGCGATCAGCCGGTCGAACAGCACCACCGCGCGGTTGACCCAGTAGACCGAGACCAGCACAAGCGAGAAAAAGCCGAACAGGACCATGAGTTGCGACAGCATGTATCTGTCGAATCTCGCCATGGCCTCCCCCAGAACACCCCTTGGATTGAGGCCGGACCCTATCGGATTTGACGGGCGGGGCAAACTGCTATCTGGTAGCGCCGGATCGCCGCCGCGCGGGTGTGCGACACAGCTGCGAAACCCAGCCAATCGACAGGAGACCCCGATGACCGACCTTGCCACCGTGAGCTTTGAGGAAACGGACCTGGAGGCCATCGCCACGGCCGAGGGGCGGGTTGCCGTCTTCCTGCCGCCCGACGGGCGTCTGGGACGCGAGGCGCGGCGGGTGAACCGCCTGACACGGGGCGCGCTGGCGCGTCTGGCCGAGGATCCGGGCTTTGCCAAGATGGCGCCGGGCGATTGCCGCACGCTGGCCTATCCCGCGGGCATGGCGGCCGAGGTGGTGGACGTGGTCCTGCTGCCCCGGCGGCCCAAACCCGATGAGGCGCGCCGCGCAGGTGCCGCCCTGGGCAAGCTGCGCGGCGGCAAGCTCCTGACGCTTCTCGTAGGCACCACCGCACGGGCCGAGGACATCGTTCTGGGCGCGGTTCTGCGCGACTACAGTTTCGACGCGCACAAGACCAAGGACAAAACTGCCGAGGACGCGGTGCAGACCACGCCCGCAGGCATCCGCGTGATGGCCGGCAAACCCGCCGAGCTCGAGGCGCTATGCGCCGGGCCGCTGGCGGTGGCGTCGGGTGTGTTCTTCACCCGTGATCTCATCAGCGAGCCGGCCAATGTGCTGACCACCACCGAATTCGCCCGCCGTCTGACCGAACTGGCCGAGCTGGGGGTCGAGGTCGAGGTGCTGGACGAGGACGCCCTGGCCAAGCTGGGCATGCGCGCGCTCCTGGCGGTCGGACAGGGCTCGGACAGCCCGTCGAAAGTGGTGGTCATGCGCTGGAACGGCGGACCCTCGGGCGATGCGCCGCTGGCCTTGGTCGGCAAGGGCGTGGTCTTCGACACGGGCGGGATTTCGCTCAAACCCGCCCAGGGCATGGAAGACATGACCATGGACATGGGCGGGGCCGGGGTCGTCGCGGGAACGATGAAGGCGCTGGCGGCGCGCAAGGCCAAGGCGAATGTGGTGGGGCTTGTGGGTCTGGTCGAAAACATGCCTTCGGGCACTGCGATCCGCCCGGGCGACATCGTCGCCTCGATGAAGGGTGACACGGTCGAGATCATCAATACCGATGCCGAGGGGCGGCTCGTGCTGTGCGACGTGATGTGGTACGCGCAAGATCGGTTCGAACCGGCTGCGATGGTGGATCTCGCCACTCTGACCGGGGCCTGCATCATTGCTTTGGGGCACGAGAACGCGGCGGTGTTTTCCAACGACGACATCCTGGCCAACGCCTTTCTGCGCGCGGCCTCGGACGAGGGCGAGGGGGCCTGGCGCATGCCGCTGGGCCAAGCCTATGACGATCAGCTGAAATCGGCCAAGGCCGATATGAAGAATGTCGGCGGACGCCCCGCGGGCGCGATCACGGCGGCGCAGTATCTTGCCCGGTTCGTCAAGGAGGGCACGCCCTGGATGCATCTCGACATCGCGGGCGTGGCGCAGGTCGCCAAGGACACGGCCTTTGCCCCCAAGGGCGCGACCGGCTGGGGGGTGATGGCGCTCAACCGGCTGGTGGCCGACCATTACGAGACCAAGGGCTGAGCCGGTTTGGGGGCCGCCTATTTCTACCATCTGACGCGCCGCCCGCTCGAGGCGACGCTGCCGGTGCTTCTGGAGAAGTCGCTGGCCGCGGGCTGGCGGGTGGCTGTGCGCGGCACGGATGCGGCGCGGCTGGCCTGGCTGGACGAAAAGCTGTGGCTCGGGGACGAGGCCGGGTTTCTGCCCCACGGGTTGGCGGGCGGCCCCCATGATGCCGACCAGCCGGTACTGTTGACCACGGCGGCAGAGGCGGTGAATGGCGCGGTTTGCGTCATGGCCGTCGACGGGGCCGAGGTGACGGCAGGCGAGGTGCGGGCGCTCGAGCGGGTCTGCATCCTTTTCGACGGCAATGACGCCGCGGCGCTCGACCGTGCCCGCGGGCAGTGGCGCGACCTGACCGGGGCGGGCTGCGCCGCGCAATACTGGTCCGAGGAGAGCGGCCGCTGGGTGAAAAAGCAGGACCGCCCGGCGGCGGAGTGAGCATTACGCGCCTATGGCGATCTGGCGTCCCGGGCGTGTCTGGGACCTTTGGCAGGCGGGGGTAGGGAGGTCCCGGGTCAAGCCCGGGACGCGCGTGCAATCACGGCCTCCGCGCCCCGGACCCGGATCCGGGGCCTCGGGTCGAAGGGCGACGCGCCGCTGCCACGCCCGAAACCCGTGCTCTTAGCGGGTCAGCACCAGTTCCCCGCCGGTGATCTCGATCTTCTCGAAGCGTTGGAGGTAGGTCATGCCCAAAAGGCTTTCGCGCATCTCGCCCGCGCTGACAAAGGCGCGCAGGTCGCGTTCCTCGATCTCGCCGATGGCAAGGCGGTCGAGGCGCACCGGTGCCGTCTGGACAGCGCCGTTGGCCGTGTAGGCCTGGCCGAAAAACGCAAGATCGTCCGTCGCAAAGCCCGCGCGCTCGGCATCGGCGCCGGTCAGCACCACGCTCGTGGCGCCCGTGTCCACCACGAAGCGGATCGGTGTGCCGTTCACCTGGGCCGTGACGTAGTAATGCCCGTCGGGCGATTGCGGGATCACGATGCGGCCGGTGTCGGAAAAGACCGCCTGGCGCGGGGCCACGGTGGTTCGGATATCGTCCCAAAGCCCGACCGCCGCGATCACACCCAGAAAAATCAGGCCCCATGTGACCGCGTGCTGTGTCATCCGGCCCAGATTGGCCCGGCCCGACAGCAACATGCCCCCGGCGATCACCGTGGTCAGAAGGCCGAGATAGATGAGGCTTGCGGTCTGGTCTCCGGTCATGGCCTAGACATAGGCACGCCGTTCCGCGCTGGAAAGGGTCAGCCCGGCGCAAAGCCGAAGGCGCGCAAACCGTCCAGCACGAATTGCACCGACAGCGCGGCCAGCAACATGCCCAGAAGCCGGGTCACCACGTTGATGCCGACCCGGCCCAGCGCGCGCTCGATCAGGCTGCCTGTCAGGAACAACAGGAAGGCGATCAGCACCACGGCCGCGGTCATGCCGACCACGATGCCCAGCCCCGCGATCCCGTCGACCTGACCGCGCAAGAGGATCACCGTTGCGATGGCGCCGGGCCCGGCGATCAGCGGGATCGCCAGGGGAAAGACGGAAGGGTCCGGGCGCTCTTCCTCGGCCTGGTCCTCGCGCCGCTTGGTGCGCCGCTCGAACAGCATGTCGAGCGCGGTCAGGAACAGAAGGATCCCGCCCGCGATGCGGAAGGCCGGCATGGAGATGCCTACGAACCCCAGCACCGCTTCGCCGAAGGCCGCGAACAGCGTCAGCAGCAGGATGGCGATACCGCAGGCGCGCAGGCCGATCGCCCGCCGCTCTGCCTGGGTGGCCCCTTGGGTGAGCGCCACGAAGAGCGGTGTCAGCCCGATCGGATCAATGATCACGAAAAGGGTGACGAAAGCCGTGATGAGAAAGCCGGTGTCCATGTCCTGTCCCAGAGCGTCCCGGGCACGCTAGGGCGAAGCCCGGCCCGCTGCAATCCCGCGATCGCGGGAGACGAGCGCCCCGCGCCAGGGCCGGATCAGACCGGAACGACAGCGGGCAGCCCGTCGGGATAGGCCTCGCGCAGCTGCTGCTTCGGGTCGACCTTGTCGAGGTGATAGTGCAACCGCTGGCACAGATCCGCGATCTCGTCGCGTTCGCCGCGCAGGGCCGTGAACGGGCGCGTCCGACCCGTCAGCACGAACTGCAGCGCGGCTCCGTCCTGTCCAAGGGGCACCGTGCGGATCTCTTCGATCCAGCGCAGGGGAAAGACATGGGCGATCCGGCTGTTGTTGAACCCGTTCAGACGGCAGATGGCCATCTGATGGGTGTCGATGTCGATCTCGACCTGGGTGCGATAGCCGCGCGTGGCATAAGCATAAAGCGCGATGCCGATGAACAGGAGCGCGAGCGACTGCGACGCGGTCTCATAGAGGCCAATGGTGCTTTGCGGACCCAGGAACAACACCCAGGGCAGGAAGGAGCCGTAGACGATCAGCGCGGCGATGGTGCGGCTGACCTTCTCGGTCAGTATTTCCAGCGGAAACCGCTCGGGCGCCTCGCTGAAACACCAGCGACCGGGGTCGATCGTGGCCTTGATGCCCTGCCAGGGCACGGGCTTGTGGGGATCGAGGATGGTGTTGCTGTCCATGCCGCGCCTTTTTCTAGTGCCGCAGGAGCAGTGTGCCGAAAAACAGGGCAATGCTGTGGCAGGAATGGCGGCTTTCCGGGGCAATCACACCGGTGGCAACGGTCCCTCTGGCCAGCGCTGTGCCTGTCAGCCCTCGGCCGTCTCGAGCCGTTCCAGAGCCTCCATCCACAGGGATTCCGCCCGGGCAAGGCCGTCCTCGACCTCGGTGAATTTGCGGTTCCACTGTTCCAGCTCCTGCACCTTGTCCGGTTCGTAGAGCGCAGGGTCGGCGAGCTTGGCCGACAGTTTCTCGTGCATCTCGGTGATCTTGGTCACGCGGTCCTCGCATTTGCGGACCTCGGCGCGGAGCGCGAGGATCGTATCGCGGTCTGCGCGCTTGGGCTTTGGCTTGGGCGCGGGTTTTTCCGTCTCGGACCGGGTCGAGACCGGGGCCGCATCGGCGCTCAGCAGCATCTTGCGATAGGCGTCGAGATCGTCGTCATAGGGCGTGACCGTGCCATCCTTGACCAGCCACAGCCGGTCGGCCACGAGGCTGAGCAGGTGCATGTCGTGGCTCACGAGGATCACCGCGCCGGAATAGGCGGTCAGCGCCTCCACGAGCGCCTCGCGGCTTTCGATGTCGAGATGGTTCGTGGGCTCGTCGAGGATCAGGAGATGCGGCGCGTCGAGCGTGGCCAGAAGCAGCGAGAGACGCGCCTTCTGCCCACCCGACAGGCGGCCCACCTCGGTCTCGGCCTGGTTCGCGCCCAGCCCGAAGCCCGCCAGCGTCGCGCGCAGTTTTGCAGGAGGCGTATCGGGACGTTCGCGCCGCAGGTGCTGCAGCGGTGTTTCATCCAGATGCAGCTCGTCCACCTGGTGTTGGGCGAAATACCCGATGCGGAGCTTGCCCGCCTTGGTCATCTTGCCCGCCATCAGCGGCAGCCGGTCGGCCAGAAGCTTGGACAGGGTCGATTTGCCCTGACCGTTCCTGCCCAGAAGCGCGATGCGGTCGTCCTGGTCGATGCGCAGGCTCAGACTCTTCAGCACCACCCGGTCGCCATAACCCGTCTCGCCGCCGTCTAGCGCCACGATGGGCGGCGACAGCTCGTCGGGCTCGGGGAAGGTGAAGACGCGCTTTGCCGCGTCCTCGGGGGCCGAGATCGGGTCCATGCGCGCGATCATCTTGAGCCGGGCCTGGGCCTGCTTGGCCTTGGACGCCTTGTAACGGAACCGATCGACGAAGCTTTGCAGATGCGCCTTGCGCTCTTCCTGCTTGCGGGCCTGTGCGGCCTGCACCGCACGCTGCTGGGCGCGGGTACGGGCAAAGGTGTCGTAGGGGCCCTGGTAAAGCGTCAGGCCCTTGTTTTCCAGGTGCAGGATCGCGCCCACCGCGCGGTTCAAAAGCCCGCGGTCGTGGCTGATGATGATCACCGTATGGGGGTAGCGCGCAAGGTATGTCTCGAGCCACAGCGCGCCTTCGAGGTCGAGATAGTTCGTGGGCTCGTCGAGCAGCAGAAGGTCGGGCTGGGCGAACAGCACGCCGGCCAGCGCCACGCGCATCCGCCAGCCGCCCGAGAAATCCGCGCAGGGCTGGCGCTGCTGGGCCTCGGAAAAGCCAAGCCCTTTGAGGATCGCCGCCGCGCGCCCCTCGGCCGACCAGGCGTCGATATCCGCAAGCCGCGTCTGGATCTCGGCGATGCGGGTCGGGTCCGTGGCGGTGTCGGCCTCGGCCATCAGCTCCGCGCGTTCGGTGTCGGCGGCCAGCACCGTGTCGATGAGCGAGACGTCCGAAGCGGGTGCCTCTTGCGCCACGCCGCCGATTCGGGCGCGGGGCGGCAGGGTGATCTCGCCGCCGTCCAGCGTCAGCTCGCCCCGTATCAGGCGAAAGAGCGTGGTCTTGCCCGTGCCGTTGGGCCCGACAAGACCCACCTTGTGGCCATCGGGAATGGTGGCGGTGGCCCCTTCGAACAGGGGCCGGCCTTCGACCGAGTAGGAGATATCGCGGATCCGCAGCATAGTGCGCGCGTTAGCAGAGCCTCGGGCGCGCCGCCAGCGCTGGAAGGGGCAGGGCGGCCGTGCTAGGTGCCTACGCGTCCATCACCGGAATTCCCGATGTCCCCCGATCCATCCCGCCCGCATCTGGGCACGCTTGTCCTGCTGACCGCGATGGCGGTGCTGTCGACCAACATGTTCCTGCCGTCGCTGCCCGCCATGACCGCCGATTTCGGCACGTCGGAGACAGTGATGGGCATCGCCATTTCGGGCTATATGGCGCTGTCGGCGGGGATGCAGCTGGTGATGGGGCCGCTGTCCGACCGGCTGGGGCGGCGGCCGGTCATGCTGGGGGCGCTGGCGGTCTATGTCCTTGGCTCTATCGGCTGCCTATTGGCGCAGAACATCACGCTGTTTTTGCTGTTCCGGATGGTCCAGGGGGTCGTCGTGACGGGCTCGGTTATCTCGAGCGCGGTGATCCGCGACCTTTGGCCCGCGGATCAGGCGGCGGGCAAGCTGGGGCTTGTCTCGGCCACCATGGCGCTGGCGCCCATGCTTGGGCCCGTGGCGGGCGGGATCATCGACACGGGGCTTGGCTGGCGGGCGGTCTTTGGCGTCTACACCGCGTTGGGGTTTCTGGCCTTGGGGCTGGTCTGGGTCGATCTTGCCGAAACCCGCGACCCATCTAGCGCAGGCCGGCGCCCGGGCGGATACCTGGCCCTGATGGCCGAGCCCCGGTTCTGGGCCTACGCGCTGTGCCAGGCGTTCTCGGTGGGCGCGTTCTACATCTTTCTGGCCGGTGCGCCCTTTGTGGCCGTTCAGGTCTTTGGCCTCTCCACGGCGCTGGTGGGACTGGGGCTGGGCACGATCACGGCGGGCTTCATGCTGGGCTCTTCGATCACCGCGCGTTATGCGCCGCGACTGGGCATACACCGCCTGATGCTGGCCGGGCGGATCTGCGCGCTCACGGGGCTTGGCGCCGGGGCGCTGGCCTTTGCACTGGGTGCCGAGGGGCCGCTTATCCTCTTCGGGGCGACGATATTCGTGGGCATCGGCAACGGGCTTACCCTGCCCAATGCCAATGCGGGCAGCCTCTCCGTGCGGCCCGACCTTGCGGGCACCGCGGCGGGCCTGTCCGGCGCGCTGATGATCGGGGGCGGGGCGCTTTTGACCACCCTGACAGTGGCGGCGCTGGCGCAGGCGGCCACGCCGCTCAGGCTTTTGGCGATCATGATCGCGTCGGTCCTCGTGTCCCTTGTCGCTGCGATCCGGGCCGCGCGGAACACCGCCTGAGCCGCGCCGGACAGCGGCGCGCACCCCCTTTCCAACCCCAGACCCCCGTGCTATCGGAGCGGCGATTTTTCACGAGGGCCGGGGCGCGATCCCGGCCTTTTCACAGGAGAGACGACATGGCCACCGAACGCACCCTTTCGATCATCAAACCCGACGCCACCCGCCGCAACCTGACCGGCAAGATCAACGCCAAATTCGAAGACGCAGGCCTGCGCATCATCGCGCAAAAGCGCATCCAGCTGACCAAGGCGCAGGCGGGCGAATTCTACGCCGTCCACAAGGAGCGCCCCTTCTACGACGAGCTGTGCGAATTCATGGCATCGGCCCCGGTCGTCGTGCAGGTGCTGGAAGGCGAGAACGCCATTGCCAAGAACCGCGAAGTGATGGGCGCCACCAACCCCGCTGACGCGGCGCCGGGCACCATCCGCGCCGAGTTTGCCGAATCTGTGGGCGAGAACTCGGTTCACGGCTCGGACGCGCCGGACACCGCAGCCGAGGAAATCGCGTTCTATTTCTCCGGTCTCGAGCTGGTCGGCTAAGACCGCCCTCCCGTTACGACACGAAAAGAGCCCCCGGTCGCAGGATCGGGGGCTTTTTGCGTCCTAGACAGGCTGGCGGCAGGCACGTCGCACCTCGCGATCGCGCAGGCCGGTTTCGACCAGCAGGCAGCGGTCCCGCGCTTCGTAATAGTAGCCGCGCGCATACCACATGACCGCCTCGTCCAGATCGCCATCGGCCACGCGATAGGCCCCTTTGAGGTAGCGGCCCGCGTATTCGAGGTTCACTGCCGGATCGAGCAGCGTCTCGGGCGGACCGCGATGGCCCATTTGTGCGGCGGTTTCGGGCAGGATCTGCATGAGCCCCCAATAGGGTCCGTTGCGCGCCTCAGCGCGGTAGTCGCTTTCGCGCTGGATCACCTTGTGCAAGAGCGCCTCGGGGATCTCGTGGCGGGCGGCGTAGCTCTCGATCAGCGCGCGCATCTCGGGCGTCTCACCGGGATAGAGCGCGGCGCGGCTGGCCGGCGCGGCCTCGGGCGCAGGGGCGGGGCGGCCACAGGCGGCCAGCGCGAGGCAGCTCAGGATCAGGGCAAGGCGCAACCGTGTTTTCATGCGCGTGACTTGGGCACGATCACACCGATCTCGTCCAGTGCGGCGTCGATGGCCGAGCGGTTTGGGCGGGATCCGGCCACAAGCGCGTCGAACCGGGCGCGCAGCGCGGTCTTTTCCGCGCCCTTGCAATCGTTCCAGGGCCGTCCCTGGAGCCCCATCACAAGCGCATAGTAGCCGATGAAATGGGGCCGGGTGCCCGCGGCGATCAGCCTGGCATAGGCGGCGTCGGCACCCATGTCGCGCAGCTGCTCGGCGCTGTCGATTCCCGCGGCGGTAAGCCCCGCGGCCATCGCGGGGCCGATATTGTGGATCTCTGTCACCGGGGCGGCCATGGGCCAAGATTAGGCCCGGCGCGACCCGCGGTCCAGACCGCTCAGATGCTGGCGAAATCCGTGAAGATCGGTTTCTGGGGCGTTTCCTTTGCCGGCGCGGGCTTGGGCGCGGCCCCCTTGGTCTGGGGTGGTTTCTGCTGGCTCATGGCGGCCTCCTGTGTCAGGTCGCATCATCGACCCGGTGTTATGGCAGCGTGAGAAAAGTGTTGCAGACACCTGGGTCAGGATCGGGGCGAAAGATCGGAAATTCAATGCCGTGCGCTTGATCCAGATCAGAGTGTGGCAATCCTCCCCGAAATAGGCATTCTGGCAGCATCTTTTTGAACGACGCGGACAGGACGAGTTTGGCAGAGGACAGCGGGCAGGCCGGCAGCGACCGGCTGACACGGATCGAACGGGCCGAGGCAAAGGCGTTGCGCACGGGCGGGCTCTTGTCCGTGCTGGCGGCGCTGTTGTGGGTGCCGCAGGCGGCGCTGGTGGCGGACCAGATCGCGGGGTGGGTCGGGGCACACCCGGTCGCGCTGCCGCTTTGGCTGGCCGCGCTTTGCTTTGCCGGACTCGCGGCGGTGCGGGCCGCGCTCGAGCATCGGGGCGGGCGCATCCTGTTCTCTGCGGCCGATCGGGTCGTGGCGGGGCTGCGCGAAACGCTGACGGCGCGAGAAGGCCGCAGGGGCCGCTTTGCCCCCGGCGGGCGTGGGGCCGCCGAAATCGCCGCGCTGGTCGCCGAGAAACTGCCGCTGCTCATCCCGGCGCTGACCCGCTACCGGCCCGCGCGGATGCGCGCCACGATCCTGCCGCTGGTGCTGATCGCGGTGGCGCTGCCCTTCAGCTGGGCGGTCGCAGTGATCTTTCTCGTCGCCGGGCCGCTGATCCCGGTTTTCATGGCCTTGGTGGGACTGGCCGCGAAACAGGCCAGCGCCGAGCAGATGGAGGAGATCGGCACCCTGAACGGGATGCTCTCGGACCGCTTGTCGGCGCTGATCGACATCCGCGCGCTGGGGGCCGAGGCACGCATGACCGAGGATTTCGCAACCCGGGCCGAGGCGCTGCGCGAACGCACCATGGCCGTGCTGCGGGTGGCGTTCCTGTCGTCGACCGTGCTTGAGCTTTTTTTGGCCATTGGGGTGGCGATGGTCGCGGTGTTCGTGGGCTTCTCGCTATTGGGCGAGCTGGGCTTCGGGGCTTGGGGCAACGGGTTGGGCGTGGGCGAGGGGGTGTTCCTGCTGATGCTGGCGCCCGACTTCTTCCAGCCGCTCAGAGACCTTTCTGCCGCCTGGCACGACCGCGCAGCGGCACAAAGCGTGGCCGACGAGGTTGCGGAGGTCGAGGCAGATGAAAGCCCCGCGATCCTGGGCACGGGCGGCCGGGCCGACCCGTTGTCGGGGCCTGCCGCAATCACGCTGCAGGGCGTGGTGCTGCCCGGCGGCGTGGTGTTGCCCGACCGGGCCATCGCCCCGGGCACGCGGCTGGCCATATCCGGGCCCAGTGGGGCGGGCAAATCCACTGCGCTGGCCGTGCTGGCCGGGCTGATCGCGCCCCAGCGCGGCGAGATCACCGTGGCGGGCCAGCGGCTCGATGACGCGACCGCCGATGCGTGGCGCGCGCGCGTGGCCTGGCTGCCCCAGGTGCCGCATTTCCTGAATGCCACGCTGTGGGACAATCTGGGCCGCCCGGGCTTCGACGCGCTGGATCCCGCGCTCGAACAGGCCGCCGTGGCCGAGGTCGTGGCGGCCCTGCCGCGCGGCGCGCGCACCCGCCTGGGCGAGACCGGTGGCGGCGTGTCCGGGGGCGAGGCGCGGCGGCTGATGCTGGCGCGCGCGATCCTGGCGCGGCCCTCGGTGGTGCTGGCTGACGAGCCCACCGCCGATCTCGACCCCGAAACTGCCCGCGCGGTCACCGCGGGGTTGTTGCAACTGGCTGAGCAGGGCGTGACGCTGATCGTGGCGACCCATGATCCCGACCTCATGGCGCGGATGGACGACGTGCTGCCCCTGGCGCGGAGCGTGGCGGCATGAGGCGGCTCTGGACCATCTTCGCCCTGATCTGGCGGCAGGAACGCGCAGCCCTTTGGCGGGGCGCGCTTTTGTCGGTGGCGGTGCTTGCGGCGGGGGGCGCGCTTCTGGGCCTGTCGGGTTGGTTCATCACCGCCGCGGGCGCGGCTGGGCTTGCGGGCATCGGCATCGCCTTCGACGTCTTTCGGCCATCGGCCGGTGTGCGGCTTTTGGCGCTGGGGCGCACCGCCGCGCGATATGGCGAGCGCATCCTGACCCATGACGCCACGCTGCGCGCGCTGGCTGTCCTGCGCGTGCGGCTCTTGCAGGCGCAGGCCCGTCAGCCGCTGGGTCAGCTGGTGCGGTTGCGCAGTTCTATGGCTCTGAACCGGCTGACGGCGGATGTGGACGCGCTGGACGGCATTTTGCTGCGGCTTGTGCTGCCCATCGGCGCGGGTCTTGTGACCCTGGCGCTGGCCTGGTCGCTTCTGGCCTGGCTGGTCGATCCGGCCATCGCGGCGGGCGTGGTGCTGGGCCTTGGCCTTGGCGGGGCAGGGGCGCTGTGGCGCGCGGCGCGGATCACCCGGCGTGACGCCGTCCTGGCCGAGCGTGCGACCCAGGCCCTGCGCACCCGCGTGATCGACCTGATCCGTGCGCGGGCCGATCTGGTCGTCTCGGGCCGCATGGCGGGTCAGCGGGCGCTGGTCGACACCGCCTGCGCGCGGGCCCATGGCGCTTTGCGCCGCCTTGACCGCGCCGACAGGGACACCGGCGCCGCCGTGTCGGTTGTCGTCGGAGCCGTGGCGGCAGCGGTGCTCTGGGCCGGGGGCAGCATGGCCGCGCAAGGTCTGATCGACCCGGCGGCCGCGGCGCTGGCCTTTTTCGCCGTTCTGGGCCTCTCCGAGGTCGTGATGCCGTTGCGCCGGGCAGGGGCAGAGCTGGGGCGGATGCGCGATGCCGCGGGCCGTGTCGTGCCTGCGCTGGAGACGGGGGCAGGCGGCCTGATGGCGATTCCCGCTCAAGACGCGGGCATGACCTCGCCCGCCGCACTGAACATAACGAACGTGACCTTCCGCCGCTCCGATGTGGCCGCGCCCGTGCTGGACAGTGTCTCTGTCTCTGTGGCCGCGGGCGAAACCGTGGCCCTGACCGGCGCCTCCGGATCGGGCAAAAGCACGCTTTTGTTCATCGTGGCTGGTCTGGAACGGCCAGAGGCGGGGAGCGTGACCCTTGGCGGGACCGCCCTTGCGGACCTGTCCGAAGAGAGCCTGCGGGCCCGGCTGGCCTTTCTGCCCCAGCGCAGCGCGCTGATCGGCGGGAGCGTTCTGGACAACCTCGCGCTGGCACGCGCCGACCTGACCGAGGACGCGGCATGGGATGTTCTGGACACGGTCGAGCTGGCCGACACCATCCGCGACCGGGGCGGGCTGCACGCGCCGCTGGGCGACGGCGGAGAGGGGCTGTCGGGCGGCGAAAGCCGGCGTATGGCCCTGGCCCGGGTGATCCTGCGCCAGCCCGAGGTTCTGCTGCTCGATGAACCGACCGAAGGTTTGTCGGCCGACCAGGCCGCGCGAATCCTGTCCAATCTGCGCCGCGCGTTGCCCGATGCGGCGATTCTGACCGCGTCCCACCGCAGGGCCGAACGCGACTGGGCGGACCGGTTGATCGCCTTGCGCAAATAAAGCTGTATCTTCGATATAGCTATTTGACCCAGATCAAGACGCGGAATCATACATTCCACTAACTGCACCTATCATACACCGGCGATATGCCTCGCCGGCAGAATGGAGATGCAGCTATGGAACTCGATCTGGTTGAGCTGTCGCGCCTGCAATTCGCGATGACAGCCATGTACCATTTCCTCTTCGTGCCGCTGACGCTGGGCCTGTCGATCCTCGTCGCGATCATGGAGACGGTATACGTGATGACGGGCCGCCCGATCTGGCGGCAGATGACCAAATTCTGGGGCACCCTGTTCGGGATCAACTTCGTGTTGGGCGTGGCCACCGGGATCACCATGGAATTCCAGTTCGGCATGAACTGGAGCTATTACAGCCACTATGTGGGCGACATTTTCGGCGCGCCGCTGGCGGTCGAGGGCCTGATGGCCTTCTTCCTCGAAGCCACGTTCGTGGGCCTGTTCTTCTTCGGATGGGACAAGCTGTCGAAAGTGCAGCACATGGTCGTGGCCTGGCTGGTCGCCATCGGCTCGAACTTCTCTGCGCTGTGGATCCTTATCGCCAATGGCTGGATGCAGAACCCGGTGGGGGCCGAGTTCAACCCGATGACCATGCGCATGGAGATGACATCGTTCTTCGACGTGGTCTTCAACGAGGTGGCGCAGGCCAAGTTCGTGCACACAGTGTCGGCAGGCTATGTCACCGCGTCGGTCTTCGTGCTGGGCGTGTCGGCCTGGTATCTGCTGAAGGGCCGCCATATCGAGCTGGCCCGCCGGTCCATCGCCG
>PR_CR_10_Liq_1_inCRDRAFT_1000793_pt1 | contig 19062 bp, 21 predicted proteins | sample PRCRCaboRojoPR_3_FD_10241 | JGI IMG/M metagenome (IMG submission 10241)
TGGCTGAGATCCGGCTTATTGTCGGGCTTGGCAATCCTGGCAGCGAGTACGAAGGCACCCGACATAACGCGGGTGCCTTTTTCGTTGAGGAGCTAGCCCGGCAAGGTGGCGCAGAGTTACGCCCTGATGCGAAGTTCTTTGGCAGTACTGCACGCGTTCATTTTGCCGGTTACGACCTTCGGCTGTTAATACCGAGCACGTTTATGAACCGTAGTGGCAGAGCAGTGGCCGCGATGGCGACATTTTTTCGCATCGAACCCGAGCAGATATTAGTGGCGCACGATGAACTGGATATCGCCCCTGGACTTGCGCGTTTCAAGCAGGGAGGCGGCCACGGCGGCCATAACGGGTTGCGAGATATCATCCCTGCGCTCTCGGGTAACAACAACTTTCATCGATTACGCATTGGCATTGGCCATCCGGGCCACGCGAGTAAAGTATCAGGTTACGTTCTGTCTAAGCCGAGTAAGTCCGAGCGCCAAATGATTGATGACATCATTGATGAAGCAATACGTGCGTTGCCACTGCTGCTGGCGGGTGATGAAGTAAAAGCAAAAACGCGACTTCACAGTATCAACGCAGCTGAAGCGAACCACTAACACAAGGACTTAGCATGGGCATTAAATGTGGCATCGTCGGCTTACCAAATGTTGGTAAATCGACCCTGTTCAACGCGCTAACGCAGGCGGGTATTGATGCGGAGAATTTCCCTTTCTGCACCATCGAGCCGAACGCTGGGGTGGTTCCAATCCCCGACCCCAGGCAAGACCGTATCGCTGCCATAGTGAAGCCCGAGCGGGAGATAGCAGCGACCATGGAGTTCGTCGATATTGCGGGGCTTGTTGCTGGGGCTTCAAAAGGTGAAGGTCTAGGCAACCAGTTTCTGGCAAATATTCGAGAGACCGATGCCATCGCTCACGTGGTTCGTTGTTTCGAGGATCCTAATGTCATACACGTCGCTAACCACATCGACCCTATCGCTGATATCGAGACCATTAACACTGAACTGGCTCTTGCCGACCTNGAATCTTGCGAAAAACAGCTGAGTAAGGTGGTCCGTACTGCAAAAAGTGGTGATAAAGAGGCCGTTGCTCTAAAAGCACTGCTGGAGAACAAGCTGCTGCCACAACTCAATGAAGCTCAACCCATTCGCGCTCTGACTCTAGATGACAATGAGAGCGCATTGGTGAGATCACTCCACCTGCTGACAACCAAGCCCACCATGTATATCGCGAACGTTGCCGAAGATGGTTTTGATGACAATCCACACCTAGCGGCTGTCCAAAAACTCGCCGCCAACGAAGGGGCTGAAGTGGTCGCCATCTGTAACAAGCTCGAGTCGGAAATCGTCGAGCTTGAAGATGATGAGAAAAGTGATTTTCTTGCGGAAATGGGCATGACAGAGCCTGGCTTAAACCGCGTTATTCGGGCCGGATACCAACTGCTGAGACTTCAGACCTACTTTACTGCGGGTGTCAAAGAAGTGCGCGCATGGACCGTGAAAGTGGGCGCCACAGCCCCAGAGGCCGCGGGCGTCATTCACACGGACTTCCAAAAAGGCTTCATTCGTGCAGAGGTGGTGGGTTACGACGATTTCATTGCCCACAACGGCGAGCAGGGCGCCAAAGATGCCGGCCGCTGGCGATTAGAGGGTAAAGACTATGTCGTGCAAGACGGCGACGTAATTCACTTCCGATTTAACGTATAAAATCGGAGCGTGTTCCCCTAATCGTTGACTTGACCTCGGGAGTTGTGCAGAATCGCCGCCTCCTGAATTTGCGTGATTGCTGTTAGTGCAGTCGGCTATTCAGCGCTTGTGGCTACGTAGCTCAGTTGGTTAGAGCACAGCATTCATAATGCTGGGGTCGCTGGTTCAAGTCCAGCCGTAGCTACCATTCAAAAGCCAAAAAAATCAAACGCTTACGCCGCTTTTTAATCTGTTTAGTGCCCGCTTGATTATCGCAGGATTTTCTATACCCAGCCCGCACCCAACAATCGAGCACAAAAAAGCCCGGCTTACGATCCACAGGTGCCGGGCCAACCCGCCGTCTCCACCAGAACCACCGCCCCAATCGAGGCAGGAGGAAGCCGCTAGCGGCGCTCGCACTTTCAACAGGCGTATCTGCGCTGGCCGAACATCAAGTGGGCGTCGGGTATTCAATGATTACCGTCGATGATCTTGATGAGCTGGAGCTAGGTAGCTTTGGCATCGCTTACGAACACTACACACCAGGCGACTATTTGGGCCTTGAGATCGAAGCGTTTACTGGGGGTTCAGACTCTGACAGTGCCGGAGGCATTGGCGTCAGCGTAGATGTTGACTACTACGTCACGGCGAAATTGAACGCAGGCATACCAATCGATAACCATTTCTTCTACGTGTCTGTTGGTGGTGGCTACATTGGTGCGACCGCTTCAGGTTGTGCGTTTGGGTTTTGTGCGACAGAGGACGCAGACGGCTCAGGAGTCATCGCCGGTGTTGGTGCGAACTTCTAGATCACAGAGAGTTTTAGAGTAGACCTATCGTTCGACCGTGGTTTCCAAGATTTAGAGGATACAAATATTCTCACAGGCTCACTGCGCTATCAGTTCTAAAAACCCTATGGGGGAGTTCCCTCCCCCTCTTTTTTTGTATCTATCCCGCGCCGAAAGCGCCTCTGAGACACATCGCCTCCCTCTCATGAGAATTTTAATCGTTGGTCAAAACCTGGGGCGTTAACCTAGTTGGATTGCGCTTGAAAGTGGTCTGCAATCTTCCTATGGTTACAACATGTGCCCATGAATGGATGCCCTGCAATGTTTTTCTCGCGAATGCGCCCGTTGGTAATAACGCTCTACACCCTCGCCATCGCAGCTTGCAGCGGAGGTGGAGATGGTGGAGGATCTTCGGGATCAAGTAGCGGTTCGAGTACTCCTCCACCCCCACCAGCCACCGAAACCATCCGTATCGACGATTCGGCTTACCGCGATTTTGAGGCTGGTGATCTATTGGTGTTCGATGTTGAGGCGGATGTTCAACAGTATCTCTTTGGGAGCGTATCCGCTGAAGAGGTCGTAGACACGACGTTTGAATACGAGCTCTTCAATACTGATTTTGTACCAAACCCGGGAGATCCGGATGCCTGGGCCAACGCAGAGATCTTCCTCATCCGAACTTCGACGGGCGAAGGCGAGTCAAGCTCTGAGTACGTGTATCAAACGGGTGCTCTCGTATACGACGTAGGCACGCCCGAGGGATTTTCCGTTTCTTATGATGGTGAAGAAGGCTTTTATGGCTCCATCCGATATCCTGAGCTGGTAGCTGGCACGAGTGTCGATCAGACCTCAGAACTACGAAGGAGAGATGATGGGTTTTTGCTATCTCGTCGGATCTCGACGTTTACAGTGTCCTCGCCAGAGGTGATAGAAACACCTGTCGGACGGATTGAGGCATTTCCTGTGACATTAGACGCCGAAGAGGAAGAGTATGAGCCCGGTAGCTTCACGGGCACGCCCATACTGAGTGCGACGCTCTCTGCACAGTACACTTATCACATACATCCCAAAATCGGAGTGATTTCGTGGACTGGTAACGAGCGCTATGACGATACGCCCTCCTCGGATGACAGCTTTGTCGAAATAACGCTTAACAAACATCTACTGCGCAGCGTGAATTTTCCGATTCCTAACCCCACGCCTGACAGTTAAAAGCAAGATATACATTCCATGGGTTTGATCAATTGCGCCGCCTGCGGTACTCAAGTTAGCGATCAGGCGAGAATATGTGTTCGGTGCGGTCACCCACTTAAGACGTCAGGCGGGACACAGTTCGTTTGGATCACTCTTGTTGCGTTGGTTCTCATAACTGCGGGTGTGGCAGTGAACAAAATGATGCCACCTGAGACCTTAGATGAGGTTCTTGAAGCGATAGCTGCCGTGACCAATTCGACAGAGCAAGATACCGAAAACGCTGATGAGCAAGCATTCAAGCCAAAGTTTTTGCGTGGTAAAGCACTGCATAAAGAGCTCACGGCTTACACGATGAGGCTTAACCGGTTGACCCCCTTTAAGCCTAACGAGATGGTTACATTACAGCGGGTAACTTTTGAGCGGAAACCGCCAGCCCTAGTATTCGAATATGAAATGAATGCAATGGCATCCAAGCGCACAGTGAATCTAAAATCCATACATCCTCTACTTATGCAACGGTATTGCACAGATCCAGAAATATCGATTGCTAGCTACAACGGCGTAGCGGTTACGTGGCGGTACTACAAGGCAGGTCACATGATCCATACCCACACCATCACACGATGCGAGCAATAATTGGCTTAACGTTGCTACTTCTGACGGCTCCCAGTCTAGGAGATGGGCGTCCGAAGCCAGGGACATGGCTTTATACTCACAAAAGCTACAATGATATTGCACTAGTCCGCATCCTGAATCGCGGACCAGTTGCTGTGATTCGATTGACTACCAATGGCTATTTGGGCCGCATTAGCGTCAAAAACCGTTCAAAAGAACTCCTAAAGACCAGCTACCGAGACAATATTTTAACAGTCTACGATGGGCGGTTTTCTCCAATGATGACCTTGAGTCTCGATGACTCGGGGAGACGTCTCACGGGTAAAATGACCAATGCCGATGGCGGCGGAGCCGTAGAGTTAAGCTACAGAGGCCCAATAGAGCATACCGAAGACCTATATCAGCTATGTATGACCGGTGGTTCGTATCAGTGCCGAAATGTCGGACAGGGTCAATCATGCGGATATCCATACATTAGGCAATCGAAATCATCTTTCCTGAACCAGGATCGTTGTGAACATCGCCTAGAGATAGCTGTTCTGGGTAGCGGTCACAAAGCGCCGGACGAAGAATTACCAAAGGCCGGTTGGGCTGTCGGTCGAAAGTGCGATGAGTGGTGGATGGGGGGGTCCAATTTAGTCGGCGATGACCCTGTTCCCATTAAATTGATCAACGATACGTCGAAAACATTGAGACTTGCTTACATCACGCCAAATGAGGACGCGCGGGCTTTCTCTCAGCAGGGACCTGGCGGTTATTGGTCTATCTCCTCATACAAGCGCGGGGCAAAGTTCTTCATATTGGATACAGAGCGACGCGAATGCGTTGACATTTGGAAGATCCCACGACGGACCGTAGCCAACTCGACATACCGGTTATCTGAGGTCTTGCGATAGTCTGAGTGTCACCCCCTCCTCTACGTTTTTAGCGTGCACCGCACCAATGCAGCTGAGATAATTATCTTCCGTGACGAGTATATACTGGGAGCCTTGGGCCACGTTGAAACGCCATTTCGTTCCAGGCCTTCGTCGGCTAGAAAAAGTAATACTACCTTCGTAATTCACGTAACCAACCGCAACATCTGAATCAGTGTCGTTTTCCACGTAAAAAGACCGCTTGGCCTCACTTCGGATACTGGGTCGGACACGGCCACATGCACCTTGCACGTTTACTAGGTCATCAACCTTCAACCCTGAGAAATGGCGCAGCTTGCGTTTACGAACCTCAATGTGACAACTGACCACACTCGCGTACGTCGATTTTTTACCGTCTGTGAGCGGCTCGCCACAAGCCTGACCCTGCCCGACATTTACACATTGGTAGTTACTCACTCCGGGTTCAGAACAAATTTGATAGATGTCAGTTTTTTTTCCAGATGGACCGATTCGATACGCGGAGAATGAGCCTTGCTGTTCATCTAAGAAATTGCCGGCAATATAGCCATTTCTGTACTTTCCGCGCATCCAAGGCTGAGCGCCAGGCAAAAACACGACTGTCGGACCGTCTTGCCAAGTATGTATGTCTGGCTGCTTGTAAGGGATGGGACGTGTAGCCAAAAAATCGGAATTGCCGCGAGGCACGGCGACTTCATCCTGTACATCGATCACAGCGATATCTTGCCGTTCAACATCATAAATGAGCCATGCGGTGTCATCCGGCATCTTTTGGGCGCCAACTAGGTTGGATAGCAACGTGAAAGCTGCGCTTGAAATGAATACACTGAGACGAGACATGATCGATCAGCAGATTTATTACGTGAGGCTCATGGTAAAGCAACTTGGTCTAATACTCACACTCATAGCGCCATGGTGTCGATGATCGCCCTAATGGCGCCACCCATGATCGGCATAATGGCGCCACGTTTGGGTGCCGATTATCGGTTCTCAGACGGGTGTGTTTTTAGCCCTTTTTACCCCCTTCTGTAAACGTCGTTTTCTCGCTCCCGTCCATGGGGCGTGGTCGGCGATAACTGTCACCATCCAATACGATCCGATAGGCAGCATGACGAAGCCGATCGAGGGTCGCTGCGCCGAGTAACTGGTTGGTGAAGCCATCACCCCATTCCGAGAAGTCGAGGTTGCTGGTAACAATCGTTGCACCACGCTCATAACGCTCTGCGACCAGATCGTGGAACACCTCGTCGTGCGGCGGGCGCATGGGCTTCAAGCCGAAGTCGTCGATGACGATCAGCGGCATCTTGATGAGGTTCTGGAACCGCCGCTCGAAGGTGTTAGTCGCCCGAGCGGCGTGCAGGTTGCCAAGCAATTTGGTTTGAGTGGTGAACAACACATCGTGGCCGTGGCGCACCGCACAATGAGCGATCGCCTGCGCGATATGGCTCTTGCCCGTACCGCAGGGGCCGGCGATGAGCAGGGAGACCTTCTCATCGATAAACTGGCAGGTGGCGAGGTCGCGGATGAGTTCCTGATTGAGTTGCGGGTGCCGACTGAAGTCGAAGCCTTCGAGAGTCTTCTCGCCCCGGAAGCCGGCGCGGCGGACACGGGACTGGAACTTGTTCTGCTCGCGGCGGGCGACTTCATCCTGGATAACTAGGGTCAAAAACTCCGTGTAGGCGAGTTTGCCTTCAACGGCTTCCCGATTGCGGACCGCCAAGCTTTCCAATATACCGGAGAGGCGTAGCTGCTTCAGTAGAGATGCCAGTTCAGGCATGGGGTTAATGGTGTGTTCCATGATCGTTTTCCTTGTCGTCTGTGTCTAATGGGTTAACAGTTTTTTCGTGTCCCGAGAGAAGCGGCCCCGGCCCGTGTAGGCACTACCCAGCCGATCAAAGCCGGCTTCGTCCAGAGTCTGCTGGTCCAGCCCGTTCTCCAGGATCGTTTTGATCGTTCGGTACGTCGGGCTGGCGTACGCCAGAGCGCGAGTGGCGGCGGCTTCCAAGCGAGCGGCGCCATAGTGCTTGCGGAAGCTGACGATGCCCTGAGCGCCGCGCAGGTTGTCCAGCACCCGGTCAGTGAACAACTGCCCGATCAGCGCATGACAGGCGGGACCGACCTGCTCCGCCTGCCGCAGGCACCACTGCGGATCCTGCATCCGGTAGGCTTGTGCCTCGGGCGGCATATGCTCCGGCACGGTTGCACGCTGACCGGGGCGCACTAGGCGAGGATGGATAGCGACCAACTCCTGATCCTGATAGATCCGCACCGTCGTCTCCGCCGCTCGCAGCCACAGGGCGTTACCCACCAGCCGGAAGGGCACGGAGTAGCGACACTTCTCGTGCTGGACGTGGCAATCGCCATGCACCTTGACCTTATTCCAGCTGGCCAACTCTGGCGGTGTATCTGGGAGCGGTTTAAGAAGATGCTTCTCTGTCTCGACAAACCGCGTCAGGGGCTTTTCATGGGTCGTTCCGTGGATACGGTTTCCTGCTGTACCCGTGACCCAGTCCTGTAGTTGCCGGTTGGCGTCTCCCAGACTGCGGAACTCCCTCAAGGGGAAGAAGTTGGCCTTGACGTATTTCACGCCACTTTCCACGATGCCTTTTTTGCGGGGCTCCCGGGGCGGCAGTGCGTTGATGAGGAAGCCGTAACCCTCTGCGCAGTCCGCGTAGGACCGCTGTACCTCGGGGTCGTGGTAGCAGGCTTTGGTGATGGCGCACTTCGGGTTATCGATCGTTACCCGGGACACAACGCCGCCGAACCATTCAAAGGCTCGCCGGTGGCAGCCCAGCCAGGTCTCAACCTTCTGGTCCCGGACGAGTTCGGCGTACTGGTGCCGGCTCCAGGCGAGTACCATCACAAACACCCAGGTCTTGAAGCTCTCACCAGAGTGCACATCGTTGATCACCGGCCCGGCGCCGAAGTCGATCTGTGCAACGTCACCGGGCTCATGATCGAGCACCGTGGATGCCATTGGGTTCGCGGCGGCGACGCTTTGCAAATACCGCCGGACCGAGGAATAACTCCCGGTATAGCCATACTTGCGGACCAGCGCCTGGTGGATAGTGGTGCCCTGGATACCTTGACCGGCCCACGTCTTTACTTCGTCCGCATAAGGTTCCACCAGCGAGGTGGTTTGCGGGCGAGCAAGGGACTGGTCAAAGCAGGCAACCAGTTCACTGTCAGGCGGAATGTCACTGCTGGGATCGAGCCAGCCGCGTGTGCTGGCCAGCTCTCGGACGGCGCGGATCTTTTTGCGACCCATCAGTCCGGCCTGGGCGATGGCGCGGTCCGATTCGCCCAAGCGCATGCGGACGATCACTTGTCGATACTGATACATCTCAAACCTCCGGTTTGCCATAGGGTCCTCCGTTCCGGCAGAAAAACCGGGGACGGTACACCAGTGGATTGGAAGTCTGAGAACCGCTAATCAGCGGTGGGTGGCGCCATTATGGCGACTCTAGGGTGGCTCCTTTATGCCGATCATCAGGTGGTGCCATTATGCCGATCACGGAGTGGCGCCTTTATGCCGATCCTCGAATGGCGCCATATGGGCGATCATTAACACATGGACGCTCGCAGAGACACAAAAGTGCGTGCTCGGCGATTGTTTCAATGGTTACGGGGCTGTAGTGAGTGATAGCGGCGACCTGAAAGCAGGGCTGTTTGCTGAGGGTAAGTTACAGGGTTACGGGATTACGCGAACAAAAAACGAGGTATGTGAACGGGGCTTCAATGCCAATTCGGCACACGGCATCTCGTACTGTACTGCGCTGACTGATACAAAATGGCAGAAGGCTGACACATCGACCTTACGTTACCTCGATCCTGAGACTGGCAGAGACATGGAGTTGCGGTTCGACGAGACAGGACAGGTGCTTCGCGTCGGAATCCATGATCGAAGAGACAAAAAAAATGTCTTCATAGCCGATTCTATAGATATCGAAGGTATGCTGATACAACTTGAGCGGCTGCAAAAACAGCGCAACGAGACACTCACCGCGGCTTATCTACTACCCCAAATGCACAACAATGCTGCGTTACTCCTGGCCGCTGCGTCTTTGGCCCCTTCAAAGGCTGCGCAACCTCAAAAAGCGCCTGTTACCAAGAAAACTCAAAGGCCGGCAGAGCCAAGCAAAAGCAACATAACCCCTAAGAAGAAAAAACCTGAAAAAACAGCCTCCCAAAAAATCACCACATCGCGCAGATTGGCCGCATGGATACATTCATCCGTAGAGATGGGCGACGGTCTCAAGGTTCTGGCTGCAGAAGTTGACGATTATGCAGGCAACATCAACATTTACCTTGAGCCTACAGCTGTCGTTAGAAAGAAGAGTGATTTGGAGTTGCTTAGCCAAGTGAACAGTCCGCTCTGCGCAAATTGGTCTAACATCTCTATAACGTCGGATCGCCCTACATTGCGTTGGATCTTCCTTAACGAAGACCACTACGAAGAGTTCGTTCTGGAAGCTGCGCTTCTCGATTGTCAGTGACGCGAGTTTGCTGTCAAAGGCAAGCCCAACTAAAGTGACATAGCGTGCAGTACATGAGGACTCTAGAAAGCACGCACAGTTGACTTGAATTAACCCGTCAAATTTTTGAATATGTTCAATAAATCTCGACACCCACATGGTATGTGGAGACCAATGTCATGGATTTTTTTGCTATAAAAATTCGTTTGCATAGGTTCCTGCAGAGAGCCGCACTGCTTCTCGCAGTCTGTTTTTTGGGTGCGTGCGCCAATTCACCTACGGAGGTCGCCACGCCTGCGGATACAAGTAAAACCGGCGACATCGAAAATCCATCGGAGCAAAATCCCGAGTGCGTCATGCTCAGTCGGGAGCGTTATGGCTCTTACAGCGAGTTTGCAGACGCCTACGAGATTTACACTCAGTGTTTGCGTACCAACTTCGGCGATGAGGCGGTACCTGAGCAAAGCGCAGCTGAGCTCGAGCTGATACATGTGACAAAAGAGTTGGGGCGTCCTCCTCCGAGACCAAAGGTTTACAAAACCTTGGACTATGAACGGGCAGCTGCCAGAGCTAATGGGGAAAGAGAGCGGGAGCAGTACCTCATACGCCAGGGCAGTACACGGTCAAAGAAATTCTCGACAAGAACGAGAGAGATCACGCAAGAAGAGTATGTCGACGCATTGAAGCGTGCCCGCCAAGAATACGAGCGCCGAAAAGCAACAGGTCAGATCCCAGCTAATGAAGTAGATGACGACGTTGGCGTGAAGGAAGAACTGGATAAACTGCTTCGCGAAATTTCAGATGGTGCCCCCAAGCCTGACGACCAATAGACTTTCTTACGATATCCTTACTCAAGCCTACGACAGTGGCCTCCTTACCGGTACAAAAGGATGCCTTGAGTCCCGATTCGCTTGACGCCTTCAGGGGCCTAACCATCTTGTTTTGAAAGTAGAAGTATCTGACGGTAAACCCGGTTATCTGCTGATCTAAATCGGAGGCCATCAGCACTCGAGAATGTTTGAACCTCATACTTGGCCCTGTCATTGTGGAGAACATATGGCAGGACAAAGGTAGTTACCGATGGCGTCTCTATGCCAACTACGATGAACCGGGCCTCATCCGGCGGGAAATCAACAGGATTATCGAAGAACGCTCGGTGCCAGCCACCAGTAGAAAATTCAAATGATTCAGTAGACAACAGATCGTATGGCGTATCGTCATCGAGGATTCCAGCATAGATTTCGATGGTCACCGATGAGGCATCGCGCACCAGGAGCTCTACGCCATCAATGGTGTCGAATTGCGTTGTGTTGACGAAGAGTGTGCCAGCATATGCCTTTATCTCATCCGTAAAGCCATAAAAGGCCTCGTTACTGTGGATATTCATTTCATCCCCAGCCCCCTCGTCGTATCGCAGATGCCCTCTCGGTGGGCCAAATTCATCGACTGAGATATCGAAAAAAGCACGGTCATTACTTACGCCGTCGTAACGAAGTGTCACCGTGCGCGGAGCAAATATGGGATCATCTGTATACCCAGGTGTATCTGACTGCGCTATGAATTCACCAACCTGCCCGGTGCCAATCGCCCCGTCGTAACCAGAGCCACCACTTACAAGCGAGGCTCGCCGGTAGGATGGCGGCGCAGTTTTGTTATTCGCAGCAAGTGATTGCGTTCTAGTAACGATCGCACCTTCACCACTCAGGAAACTGTCGTAGCCTTGGTTGTCACGGTACTCAAAGACAAGTGATTCCCTGACTTGGTATGGATCTAGCCAGACACGCGCGATAGAGCTATCTGTACCATCATCGTCTAAGCTCGCTTCTGCTGCGCTGTCTAGTCCAATGACCTGGGAATCCTCAATCGCCTGCGCCTTGATCAAATTGGTCTCTAATTTCGTGTAACCGCTGAAATATTGAGGTCCAATTTGATTATCGCTGGGACGTCTCAACCCAGTATCGCTTAGTAGACACCAGTCGCCGAGGTACTCCGTAAACTCATCTGAGTTATCGTACTCACCGTAGTGGTCCGATACACCAAACACAGCGTGGCCTAATTCGTGAATGAGTGTTGCGATCGCAAAGGTATCCTTATAACCACTCGCACTGAGAATTCCGCGCTCGGGCTGTACAGCGTAGTTAGGCACCTTTATCCCATCAAGAATTAGCAGATCTTCATCATCGGCGAGTAGGCTCAATGTCCTCGCATAACCCCTGACCATAGGAACATCACTATCGAGACAGCTACCCGTGCATCTCGAACGACCAGCTATAACAAATGCGACGGTAAGTTCATCAGGCGACAAAAAGCCATTACCGTCCTTGTCGAACGTGCCCGCGTCGATATGTTCTTCGATCTGGGAGGCAGTGGAAAACAATACATCCTGCATCTGATCATTCGCCCCGGGCTCATTCGGGTGGTTGACGGCTGCCGTAACGCGAATGATGCCGTCGTTGGGTGTCCCGTAGGATTCGGGAGGCGCTGTTAACTCGACTCGACCTTTGAAAAGGCGGCGGTAGTAATCCCACGCCACTTAATAATCGAAGTACATGCGATTAAAGTGAGTGTCATCATCGAGCTCAGTAGCCCAATCTTGGAAATCTACCAATACATACAAGATAGGACGTTCGCCAAACTCTACACCCTTGATAATGGGTTTTTCAGCTGCAACGGGCTCAGGATCTGGCTCTGGTGCGGGAGGCGGCGTTGATACTGGCTGTCGGCCCCCGTCAGATTCAGTGCCTGCTCCACACGCTGCCAGTAGTGTCAGAGCAATGGCGGTTGCTAGCGCTTTCGCCATCATCGTAAATCACTTCCCCATAAAGTCATATTGCAATCTGGTCGACAGGAGCAAGTAAGAAATTTCCACCGAGTGTCTTGAGAATACCGAAGCCCTCGATGTGCCGGATAAGCCGTCCACGATGGTACTCGTATCCGCTGCCCATTCTTACTTTAAAGGTGGCCTCTTCTGATCCAATCTCTGAAAGCTGTGAAGAGGCGTCCAGCAATGCTACTCGATTGGTTAGAGTGTAAAGTTCCATCAATTGTTTTAAGAAATAGTCTGTATCTTTTGACGCTTCTAAAGCGGTGAGATCAATCGGCTTGGATATGAGATGGATACGGTTTGTGTAGCTACTCAAGCCGGCCTGACTCTCGATAACCACCAGATTCTCGATGGCTACAAAATCAAGGTTTTGCGACAATGCAAAGATGGGTTTCGTCATGAAAGTTGGGCGCGTGCTGGCTTGATCGGTACCCGTGTATACCTTCACAGCCATATCCGTTGATAGTGCCTGAGCGAGTTCTTTCTCTATCCTTTCAGGTTCGACAGTGGCAGCGAGTGCCTCGATGTTTGCTAGAACTTGATCGGCAGCGTCATCACGCTCCTTTTTTTCCGCGGCGTTGATCGCGTTCCCGACCAAAGCATGTCCGAGCACGAACCCTGCAAATACACCCGCAGTGGGCGCCGGATACATAACAGCGGCACCCTCCCCTGCGGTGTCAGCTATGTCGGTATCGCCACGTAGGAATCGCTCAGATCGCTCAAATTGGAGGTTGATCTCGCTCAAATCAGTTACAGCAACGACCCCGGTTTTCACCACGCGCTCACCACGACGTTCAGTAGTACCACAGCCGACGCAAAGCACCGAAAGCATGACGAAAATGAACGCCCCTCTGGGCCAGAGGCTCATCAGAAGTTGCCTAGAATTTCATCTCGAGCTTCAGCCAGAACCTGATAGAACGCATTGGTCAACTTAGGGAAATCTGGGGGTTGATCCCACTCACCTTCCACACCCTTCACTACTTTGAAGGGTTGATACCAATCGTAGGTGTTATCACGGACATCAATCAGATAGCCGATCCCTTCGACAATCGCAACTGGGTCCTCAGTTGGAACGTAACTGGCAAACGCGCGGCTGATACCGATTCTGCTAACGGAAATAACGAGTACGTGGGTGCCGTCATGGGGACTGGCTACCTCAGAGAAGTCGCGTGGGACAGCATTCTCACCTTCTGCCTTTATTTTGGGCAGGTCTTTCACCACTAGCGGATCATCGAGAACTATCGCGTCAACGCCTTTCTCTTTAAGGTGGCCCGCTAATTCCGATTTGCTTAGCTTAAACTCAGCTCCGTCAAGGGTTTCTGCATGGTCACCCAGAGTCATGTGTAAGCCTTCGGCAGTTGCCATGCAGAGTAAACAGTCGGCGCCGGGAAAATGGGTTGTTGGATCTGGGATGGGTTCCATCACTACGACGACTTTATTTGCCTTCGTGTACAAGCCGTCTTCGACTGCGATAGGCTTCTGGACAGACGCACACCCAACCGACAACAGCGCCGTTAGCAGAAATAGACTCTTCAAAACAATGTTCATATCGAAGCACACCCCCTGACTTACCCTCAGTCACCATACCGGTACAAAGGGTGATATGTCCAACCAACGAGAATCAACGCGCCAAAGAAATACTAAACGCCGCCTATCCAGTGAGGCTAGAACAGCTTCCATAGGTCGGGTTGGGTATATAACGCCCCGAAACGAAACGCCCTTGCAGAAATATCACGCGGCGCACGCGAAGCACCCTCAACAGGACCGCGCTGGAAGTACCTTTGGCGGTGGGGTAGGTTGTCGCATAGAGTAAGTAACCTTTACAGCGAGGGCTTTGTTAATGGAGAAGGTATCGTTTCAAGTCCAAGGTTCAGCTAGTGAGCCATACAACGTTGAGATTTCACGCTCTGGGTCGCGTTTGCAGTGTAAATGCGACTGCCCTGCAGGAGAGAAGCGGACGCCATGCAAGCACTGGAAGGGTGTGTTCGAGGGTGAGAAGCAAAAATACATGGGCATCTCCCCTGATGAACTAGCGGACCTTCGGACCTGGATCACGGGAACCGATGTTGAGTACGTCTGGGCTGAAATAAAAGAAAATGAGCGTATGCAGGATGCACTTAAGAGAGAAAAGTCTGCCCTCTTCGCTAAATTAAAGCGAGTCATGTGGGAATAACGTTCTTTTTGCTTCACAGGCAATTACAACAGCGTTTTGATAGTCAAATTTTTTGCTGCTTGGCGATGGCGGGATCTGCCCCGAAAACTCCGAAAACGATCCGAAAACGTTTTTTCGGTTTTGCCCAGAACGGAGGGGGACACCCCCCCCGATAGGGAACGGGGGTGTCCACCGAAGGGTGTCCGAAAATCCGAATTGGTATATAGGTTTTCGGTTTTTTCGGACATTTCACTCCGGCGCATTGGTGGCTCTCCGGAACTGTTTTCCGTCCCGCGAAACCTCAATACAGCCGCGCCGAATCAATCCCTGTCGTGCATCATTGAATCGATCCGACTTCATGCCCAGGTCACCGCGCACCTTTTGTTGGCTTATCCAGCCCCCGTCCTCGGGCAGCGCATCGAAAATCTGGCTTTGGTTGCCGCCCTGCGGTTTCTTTGCCTCTGGCGGCAGCGCCTCGCCAATATCAAAGCCGCGCAGAACGTCATTCCAAACCAGCGTGCAAATTTCCTGCGAGTGTTGCGCGTAGTTAGATTTGACCAGCTTTACGGCAATGCCTGCGTCCGTCTGGCGCTGAAACAGCACAGATCGCAGCGACCCGAAATTGGCTGTACTACCGGATCGACCGGAACCCTCAGCTAGGCCGGCGACGGATGGGTGCATTAGGAATAGACAGGCGCAGCCCGCGCGTTTTGCTCGAGGCGCGACAACGCCTTTGAAAAAGCTGTTTACCTGCTGACGGTCGATTTCACTGCCTCCAAAAAAGTCGGGCAGCATCTCGAAGATAAGCAGCTCAACGCCACGCCTCTCGGCTTGAGCAAAAATCGCCTCGCCGAACATCGACAGCGAATCATCCTTGTGCAGCCAGGTGTGCGTTTGTTGCTCGAGTGTCTGAAGATAAAAGCCATCGGGTATCGATTCCCCGCGACCCTCGGTCTGTATCTTGATCCGCCGGTGTATCTCCGCGCGAGATTCCTCCCGAGTGACATACATGACCTTGGCCTTTTTGCAGGGCATACCATTAAATTGGCCTCTGACAGCCGCCAGCCCTAACATGATTGCCAAATAAGTTTTACCCGAGCCCGGAGCGCCAGAAATAGCGCACAATTCCTCGGCAGGCAGAATGGGCTTTATCAGCCACTCTCTAGGCTCTGGCGTGTTATCTGATAGCCACCGAGCGTCATAGCATTCCCCATCTAGCTGGTCGTCTAGCGTCAGTTGTGGTCGCTCAACCACAAAATCGTCATCGTCGGTTATCGTCACCACAATGGAGTCAGCGGTACTCATGCCAGCACCCCCATCACCTTCTGAACGTAGGCGTCGCCGCGCCCCGAGTGCCAGATGTCCCAGGCGTCACGGTTTTGTGCTGATTCCGCGTGAATCACCGGTCTGCCGGTGTAACGCGTGCTGACCTCTGGTATTGCCCTCTGGATCTGCTTACCAAAGCACACGACAGCCGCAAATCTCTTGGGGAACATTTGGGCAAGCGCCCATGCTGTCGCCCAGCCCTCGCATAGATGAATATGCGGCGCGTCCTCGAGATTACCGAGCATTAGCAGACCTTTATTGCCGTATGTCTGCTTATCTTTGTTGGCGTTGATAACCTCAACACCTATAAATTCGCCATCCCAGTTGCGATTAGGCACCAGAATGCAATCGGCGTTGTAGCCGACACGCTTACCTCCGGCGATACCGCGCCTTGCGCCAAATGCATGAGTTATACGCTTGCGCTTGGCGTACGGGTGGGCAGCCACCGTCGCGTCATCGTCGTCTGCGTTATTCCAAAATTCGATGGCCTTGGGGCGCGTCTCTGATACTGGTTCGCGATAGGGCTCTTGCTTAGGCACCGCATAACAAGCACTGCTCGGTGTGGTGCGGCGCGCTTTATCGTCGAGCAGTCCAAAATAGCTGTTGAGGTCTTTCCAGCCACAGCCACCGCGATCGTGAATATAGAGCTCGTCGGGGCCTTTCAGAGTCAGTACGCAGCGATCATCGCCGCCGCAAAAAGGGCAGTCTCGGGCCGCCTCGTTTGGGCCTTTTCGTTTAAAGCGATGCTCTCGAACAATGCGTTCAAATCGCTCGCGAGCATTTGGTATAGTAGCCATCGTCACATCCTCTGCCGGGGTTTTGATTTCTCAGACTTAACCGCCTCTTGTTTGGGCGGTTTTTTTTGGCTGGCGCTAGGCCACCTGTGCCTGTGCTGTGCAATGCTGCTCCCGCCCCTGGGCAAGCCATCGATCGAGCTCTGCGCGCTCATAGAACACGCGAGCATTGCGAGACGCTTGCTTGTGATAGGCAGGGGCTTGAACGCCGGCTAACAGCCCGTCGACGCGAGCGCGCCGAAGTGTGTATTGGCTATAGCCGAGATAGCGCGCCGCCTCGGCTGTCGATAGTCGAGAAGCGATAGGTGAATCGTTGGTGTGGTCTTGCATGACAAGCCTCCATCGGTTTGTGTGTCGATGGGGCTAATAGTGGGGAACTGTTTGTAAGGAATTTACCTAAAAGTTTTCAGCGAAAAATTAGGCCTGCTTTATTGCAAATCGACACACTGCCCTCTACTGCCTTCGCGCCGATACACATCGCACTGGCCGTCAGCTGAACCGCTTTTTCGTAGCTATGCCCGTCCGCTTGCAGGGTTTTGACGTACGCCCATCGGTCAACATCTCGGCGTGGCACGTCAGTGTTTTGCTTTTCGCCACGCAAAACCCTAGCAATCATTTGCAGCGTCGCGTCCTCGTAAAACTCGTCGAGTATGTCGGCTGCCGCTGCTCGCTGGTCTGCGATTTTGCTTGCCGATTGCAGTCGCCAGATTGCCACTGACAGTTTTGTGTCTCGGTCACTCATCGCGTGCCCCCTAGTCATCCAACACAGCCACCGCCGCCGAATAATGCTCTGGCGCCAGGTGAGCGTAGCGCTCGGTCAGTTTAATGTCTGAATGGCCCAGCAGCCCTTTCACCGTATAAATGTTCACGCCGCGCATCACCAGTGTCGACGCGTAGTGGTGGCGTAGGTCATGGAACCGGAAATTGTCGATCTTGGCCGCCTTGAGCACTGCGCCCCAAGACTTGCGGACGTTATCCAATTGGCCGCCAGTGACAGGGCTCTTAAATACTAGGCCTTCGCGCTCGCCGGTCTGACTAGCCCACTGTTTCAGTGCGTCGACCGCCTTTGTGGGTAGGGGCACGTGGCGCGTGCTTTTGCTTTTGGCTTTTTCACCAATAACAGTGACGAATTTGCTCTGCAAATCGAGCTCCGACCACTCGAGACTTAGCGCCTCGCCCCGGCGCAAACCACTGTACATGCACAGCAGCACAATCGGCGACAAGTGGTCACCAAAACCGCCGGCAGGGATGCTAGGGACAAGCTCGTAACCGCGCTCAGAGCGCCACTGATTGTGGCTATCGCGCTCTGCTATCAGCCTATCGTCTCGCTCGCGCAGGGCCGCCAGTAGTCGCTTCTGCTCGCTCTCGCTCAGGTAGCGTGTCTTTGGTTTCTTGTTGCCTCTGATCTCTTTAAGGCCGGCAATCGGGTTGTAATCCAGCAGCTTTTTTTCGACGGCGACATTAAGTACCGCTCGTAAAAGAGCCTCGTCGCGGTTCACGGTGGAGAATTTAATGCCAGCCTCTAATCGCCTGTTACGCCTGGCCTCAACGTGGCCAATGCTTAGGTCCGACAGATTCATGTCGAGCTCACATGCCCACTTGGCACGAATATCTCGCAGGATTAGGTCCGGATCTCTGGCCTGCTTACTGATTAAGTGGGCTTTGTAATGCTGGTCGATAAATGCGCGTAGCGTAGAGGCCTTCTGCTTCTCGGCATCAGCGATCGATTGCCGCTTGGCTAGGTTGAGATCGAGACCGGCAGCGACCTCGCCGGCCTTCTGCTTTGCGATCTTGCGCGCCTGGGCGAGCGCCAGTCGGTTGGCTCTGCCGATAGTGTAGGTCTTGTCTTTGTGGTCTACCGGCGATCGATAGCGCAGATCATAGGACACCGTACCCGTCGCTGACACTCGCACGATGAAACCCGTCTGTTCGGAGTCGTAAATTTTGTAAATCTTGCCGGTTGGCTTTAATGACGCCACCAGCGATTGGGTAACCCGCGTGCGTGTTTTGCCCTGTATAGCAGCGATGCTAATGTCTCCCGATTCACTTTGTACCCAAAATATACCCAGAAAAATGCAAATATAACAGCAAATTGGCAAACGAAATTACATTAGAGAAAAACAGATAATTGGAAAAAATGACTTAATAACAGTATGTTATCTATATATCAGAGGGCATATGCGTGTGGTGCTGGTGGGGCGTGTTTACATTTACACAGCATTCATAATGCTGGGGTCGCTGGTTCAAGTCCAGCCGTAGCTACCACCTCTTTTGTGGGCCAGTCAAAGCGTCTGGCTAACTCACCCAGCCAGTA
>PR_CR_10_Liq_1_inCRDRAFT_1000794_pt1 | contig 19036 bp, 11 predicted proteins | sample PRCRCaboRojoPR_3_FD_10241 | JGI IMG/M metagenome (IMG submission 10241)
GCTCTCATTCCGAGCCTCTTTGGAGACCACATCGGCGCAGTACCAAACCAATACAACATACTGATAAACCCATTACATCCGGAATTTGATCGTGTGAGCTTCACAGACCCCACCCCCTTTCCCTTCGACGCTAGAATCAAACCGTAGAATAAACAGGCGGAATCTTTTCAAATCGCAGCACCCATCATCAGAGAAAGTATCTGCCGGGACTCTCTACTAACGCAGCAGACTGCCCAGTGATGCGGGCAATTGCTGGGCGAATATGTGCATTACTCACATAAATCAGGCGCCCCGTGGAGGGTTGCAAGTTCCTAGGGCCATGAGAGGTTGATCTAACCGACCCGGAAATCCTAGGACCAATTCTATGGAAACGCTATTTGATCAATTTGACGGCGCATTCGCCGAAAACACCCTGCGCGCTTATCGCAGTGACTTTAAATACTTTGCAGACTGGTGTGCTGGCATGAATATAAACCCTACAAGCGCAACACCTGACGACATCGCAAATTATGTGGTATTCATGAGTCGCGACCTTAAACCCGCCACCATTGCCCGCAGACTAGCCAGCCTGTCGAGCGTGCTGAGCCTCAACGACCTATCCGATCCTACTGGCGGATCAGCTGTGAAACTTGCTGTTAAGCGAATGCATAGAAGTAAGGGACGAGCACAGGATCAAGCAGTGCCCCTCACTAAAGACGTTCTCGCTAAATTGTTGGCCGCGTGCGGGAACGACGTGCTCGGCAAACGCGACACGGTCATGCTGCTATTGGGTTATGAGACGATGCGACGGCGTGCTGAGCTTTGCCAATTTCGCTTCGAGGATATCGTAAACCTCCCCGGCGGAAAAACCGCCATCAAGCTTCGATTTTCGAAAACTGATCAATATGGACAGGGCAAGCTGCTGCCGGTCAGCACACAACTGCTTGAGTCGATGCAAGAGTGGGGTAAATACTGCCCTAACACCGGCTTCATCTTGCGTGGAATCTCTCGTAATGGTGGTGTTCGCAACACGATGAGTCCAGCGAATATCAACCTGCGATTAAAGGCTTTACAAAAACGGGCTCAATTGAAGCTTGACGGAGAACTCAGCGGCCACTCGTTTCGGGTCGGCGCCGCCATCGATCTACTCGAGGAAGGCGAGACGCTTGAGCGCATTATGCTCCGAGGAGGGTGGACATCGGAAAGCTCAGCTATCCGCTACCTGAGGGCATGGCAAGCGGTGTGAAGGTCGGTATGTTAACGCCCTCCAGTGGGCAGTGCGTCATTACTTGTGTCTCAGGGGTCTTTTCCCAGTTTCGCTATCTCGTTCTAGCGCTGACTTATACATGCAGTATCGAATATTCAGCACAATTGCCTTGAGCGCATCGCTGTCGATAACCTAAATTATCAAAACTCTCCAAAGCAGTACCTTTGCAAGGCACAGGTCAATTTAGCGGGCATGGATTACCCCTTAACTTCGCACATGCCAATCATGTCCTCTAAAAACCCCTCAGCGTCCTGCCAACCGATCACGTCAGTGACGATCGGTCTCGCCATATTTCTCCCAGGATTCAGCCTGATATCAAATTGCCCGCCGAAATTACGTGCGAGCTCATCGAACGTTTCGCAGGTTTTTTGTTTTACCCTCGAATCCTCAAAGTGCAGGGCATGATTTCGAGCGTCCCATATGACTCGTGAAAGCGGTAAACCCGCGACTGCTCGACCATGCTCACAGTCCCGACCATTCTCCCTGAAGGTTATGGATAAAGCCTGCTTTGCAATCTGCAAGATTGCCGCATAGAGAACTCCCGCAGTGACCTCATGAGCAACGAGCAAGTTGCAAGCCACTGCGTACCGCCCATACGCATGCATCGACCTTACGTGGTCGCTTTCCTCACAAGCATCTGCATCAAGGAATAACGAATACGAGTGATCTATGTAGGAAGCAAGCTCACTAGGATCAATTTCTTTGGGCAACTTACTTTGCCACTTCCGTATCTGCGCCTCCTCCTGTGATACGGCAAAAAAGAGATGTGTGACCGAACTACGAACACCTTCGAGATACCGCCTTGCCCCACTGATTTTCAAATCAGCCCCCTGACTGCAATTTGGAGCATTGAAAACAGCCTACAAAACCACCATCAAGCCGCAACAACAAGCCAAGATCAGGCCTTAAAAATGTCCACTTTCGTCTCAAGACACTTCCTTAATGCGAGATCATTTGATCCAACTCCATACCAACTATCAGGCCTCTGATAGAAGTCCAGTCCCCGCCCAATCTTTACGATCCATCCGTTGTCGATACGAATCTCCCTGTCATGAAGGTTCTCGTTAATGGATACATTTAGCTCGACATCCACCTCCATCAGACTCTGCTTCAGCTCCTCCAGCTTCTCTGCCAAACCCTTTACATCGGTCTGATCGTCATAGCTGGTGGTAAGAGAAATTTTCTTCACCGTCGGCGCTTTGATCACCGCCTCACAAAACCTGACGAAATTCTGTATCTGATGATTAGCACGCACATAGGGATCTTCGATTTCAACGGACTTAGCGCCAACTAGATAGGGACCAACGATTGACTCGTAGGTATGACCAACATCGCCATACAAAATGGTGTAGTGGTCTTCTTGCGGTTCTGATGTGGCTGGCCCACTGGGGGTAGCGATTGGGGCCACGGGTTGCTCGGTCTCCATCTCTTTTTGTGTTTCGAGTGCGGTCGACGGTCTTACCGCTGGTATATCCTCTGCACGGTCATGGATGTCGCGCCTTGAGGGATCAAGGGTCGCAGCGGCGCTCGCTGATTCCGGGCATACCACCTCAATATCTTTTCCCTCGGTATTGAGATAAGACAGCTGAATCCGGGCAAACTCATCATCCGTCTTCCGCTTGTTCATCTGCTCCTTAACGCGGCGGCGACACTCGACGGCATATTGCACGTACTCTTCAAATTCGGCATCGGACGGACTTGAGGCTGGGTGCAAAATCTTCAGCATCGCCGCTACGGTTTTCTTGATGCCTTTTTCGTCGCGGCCTTCTACGTTGACACCCAGCTTTATACGCTTACTCACCTCTTCATAGCGATTCGTATGCTTTAGCTGGTAATGGAAGGCCTCGGCTAAGTAGTCCGTGATGAATCCGTAATTACCAGTCAAAAAATCGCTGCTATTTTTGGGCATCTCCCAACCAGGCAAGTAGCATGCGAAACGGTCCATGACCGCCAAATCAAACTCTTTAGGCAATGGCTGAAAGAGGTCGTACCGTTCTGAGTTAACAATCTGTTCTACAGACAGATCCAGGTTGCCCACAAACGCCATCGACGCGTCCGCAATGACCTCGACACCTCGAGAGAAGCGGCCGTTCGCCATGAAGTCTTTCATGATCTGGATGGTGTCAGGGTCTTTGACCTTAATACCACCTACCTCGTCGAAAGCGACGGTATCCCAAAATCCAACTAGACCTATTTTCTTCCGCTGATTGTTGTAAAAGAGAGTAGCTTTCGTCGCCTGACCACCGCTAATCAAAGTCGAATATGGCGAGAACTCGCTGAAAAAATATGACTTCCCTGTCCCTCGAGGCCCCAACTCGATGAAGTTGTAGTTCGGCTCAACCAGCGGGAGAAGACGCGCGATGAAGTGAAGCTTGACCCTATGAGTTAGTTTCGAGGGTTCAAGTCCAACAGAGCGCAGGATGACATCCATCCAGGTATCCCTATCGAATTGCTCCCTACCCTCCTGATATTGCTCGTAATTAAAGCGGCTAAGCTGGATCGGCCGGAGATCCTCAACGAAGAACGCGTAGTCGTCGTCTTCGATTTCGTTGTAAGCAATAGTGATTTCGCACCACAGACCACCTTGCAGAAGACGATCGTTATCACGGTAGAACTTCTCGCTGATGGCGACTTTGCGAGAGTCAAAGTTTTCCAAAGCAGCCCAGTGACGCCGGTCCTTTTCAACATAGTTGACGTGCACCTTGTCGATAAAACGATGTTTGCCCTTTGTGGCAACAACAGACTGAGCCTTATTAGCCTCGTTCGGGCGAACATAGTTGTCGTTCAGTGTTTCTAGGACGGCCTCCAAACCACCCTGGATCTCTTCTTCGTCATCACTCGCACAGTATCTAGCCAGGAGGAATTCGAGTACGAACGTCGGGACGTTTGTGCCCTTTTTTATGCGATGGAGGAGGTCTTTGCGAACGACTTTCCCTTCGAAGACGGAAGTGAGCTGCTTGTCTAATTCATCCATGCGTTACACCGTGTAGTCCGTCTCTAAGTCAATCGATGCGTACTCAACCATGGTGGTCGGATTCAGCGCCTTGATCTTGAACTTGCCTTCAAATTCGAGCTGCATCTTGAGTGCAATATTTGACTTCTCGCCCGGCCTGAGTGTGATTGTTCCTGTTACAGCATTTACAGCCGCACTGGGCTTGGCTTCTCCCACAACATTGCCTTTCTTGTCATGAGCCTCAAGCAGAATCTCGAAGTCCGAGTTGACTGAAAACATATCCTGAGTGTCCAAAGCCAACTCAATGACCGGCAGGCGTGTCGTTATCCGTTTCGCGCCATTTTTATAAGTTAACGACACAGTTGCCTGGGAGATCGACGTCTGCTCAGCCGCACCCAGCTGCATGGTAATCACTGGGACTATACACTCCTGCAGCGACAGTCCGCCATGGTAGTAGAGCATTCCCGATTTATATGAAGCCATCGATACCGGGCCTGCAATTTTCTCGAAGTCACCTCGAATGCCCGCCTTTGCGGAGTCCAATAAGTAGTGATTAATGTCGCCAGAACCACTGCCCAATAAGCACCGTTGATGCTCGTTCAGCCAATCCCCAGGTAACTTACCGCAAGTATCCCCTGCGCCCGCATGAGTATTCATGAAGAAACCGTGGTCGGTGGCGATAACAACCTCATCGAATCCGTCATTCTTGAGCTTGTGTATTGCTCGTCGAATCCTCTTAAGAGCGTTTGATATCTCGGTTGGCGCTGTATCAGGATGATTTTCGAAATAGCTGTCAATTTCAACTGATCTCAGAACCAACAGTTCGGTATCGTCGTTAGTAGCAAAGCGATTTCGAACAAAATCTTCTAATCGACCTTCCTGAAAACGTTGGCCATATAGCTTGCGAATCAGGTCCATTCGCTGAGTTACAGTAGCCACCTGTTTATCGTCGATATACGGCTTATAACCGCCATCTACCTTCACCAACCTCAAGCCAGTACCTGCTCCAGGTAACAGGCTGGCCATACCCACCAGAGTAATACTAGGTAGTTGAGCGAGAGCTGGCTGAATGCTCAGCTTGCCATCCGTAGCCAACTGTCTCTCCAAGGCAACGCCAAGCTCATAGCGCAGGGCATCTACCATGAGGTAGGCAACGCGAACTCCCGATTGCTGGAGCTTGGGCGCTACAAGTTTGTCGAAAACGTCTCCGTTCGAGAGGTATGATGTGGCTGGCCAGCCCTCTTGCTGGACATGCTTGGTGAATAAAAGCTGAAGCTTTTCGATAAGGCCGCCATATTTCGAGCGAGCTCGCTTGATGACCGGCTGCATGATCCCTTCAACGTCTTGCCATTCATAGTCGCTGACAGATTGCTCGAACTCCCTGTGCAGTCGGTCAGTTTCACGCATTTGTGCAACGTAGAATTCGATGAGCTTGTCGACGTTTTTTGAAAAATCTTGCAACGCTCTATCAACATCATCGCAGCTCTCGAGGAGAAACTGAGCAGCTTGAATCAAGTCCCATTGTGCCTGGCTCTCTCCAACGCCTGTCCAAACTGAGATGGCATGACGATTGAGTATTGACCTGAGTTTGTCACCATCGTCATTACCGAATGTCTCAATGGCGCGCTGTAGGAATGTGCGCTCTTCGAAAGGGAATGTGTCACGCTCGCCTAAGTCGTTGATATCGACACATCGGCTAGGCAAATCTAGAGCCTGCTCAATCTCCGTTGCTCGATCAATGTAGCTTCCCTGAGTTCGACTATCACTGCGCAATCGATCACATAGATCCTCAACTAATGGTTGAGCTATGTCGTCGGCTCTCGGGACATCATCAAGACTGGTAGGCAAACTCACAGGTAGGTCATACGCAAATTCGCTGAATAACACGTACCGCCAAAGTTCGTCTGCAATCGATGACCAGGTCTTTCCTTTGGTCTTGAGCTTCAAACCTAGACTGACACTTAAGAGCTCTTTGGCCTCCGCTACCCAGGATTCGGAGCCCTTGAGCGAAGCCTGCTGAGATTCCTTGGGTGCAAGCAAGGCGAGGAGAATGTCTGTCGTTGACTCCGCGTTGAGCAGCGCACGTAAATTGGGCCAGTTAAGTCCACCGCCGATCGCATCGATCACCGCAAAACTTGGATTGGGGTCTTGGTCAAACACCGCGCGAACTTGCGTCGCATGGTCGGGTTTGGCCTTCAGACACAAGCTCAGGTAGTTATCGCCATCCCCACTGGGGAAGACATCGCCACATACGCCATACAAGGCAAAAGGATCTTTCTGCTTATCCTCGTCTTCCAGGGGTTTAGGAGCCGGCACATAGACGAGCAACTGTTCGATTTGGTGCTCACCCAGCTTGCCGAGATCCGCTATTGCCTCTGCTCGGCTGGTAATGCTCGATTCAGAACTGTCCACCACCGCTCTTTTCTCTGTCGCCATCCCCAGGCAAACATCTCGGTAGCGCCGTTCAGGGTCATACACCACCATGACCTGTGATTTCGCAAGCCGCGCTTCCAGTACCGAGCTTTTGAAGAACTCTGCAAAACTCATATCAGATTGAAGCCTCCTGCTGCGCCCCTACCGCTGGCTCGCCTGAAGACGTCGCCCAAATAGAATCCAGCGAAGGCTGCTCACCGGCTGCAAGACGAATTACCGCCTTATGAACCAACGGCGCCCGGTCACGCATAAACTGTCGAAAATCCGCCTCCAGCTTGGTTTTGAGTGCTTCGCCGTCCAGGCCCTGGTAATGGGCTTTGCTCAATAGGTCGAAGGAGACCAAGTGCGTTTTCAGTCGGTTGGATACTGCGAGTTCATCTGCCCATTGAACGCGTTTTTTCAGGTAGTCCAGCGGGTCCTTGCGACCGATAATGCGGTTGGTCTTCCAGGTAATCAGCGCGCAATTCAGCGCGTAGTAACTGTCGATGCCCACCTCAGAGAGCAGCGCATCCGGGAAGATGTGGTGGTATTCGCGCTTTTGAATACTCTCGTATGACGCAGGCTTGCTGTCAGCAAAGTCATGGGCGCCAAAATAGTTGGAAACCGCCAGGATACCCCGTGCCTCAATGCCCATTTTCTTGGGCCAGCCTGCGGCCATCAGCGCGTCCACATCCGCCAGCTCATGCTCATTGCGGTTGAAAACAGGCACTTCGGATAACGCCTTTTCATCAAAATCTGGCGTACTCAAAAATGCTTTGATGCCCCGATGCTTGTCCTTAACACCGATAAAATCGGCATAGGCCCTGGAAGCCGCAGAATTCTCGTAGCGATCGGTAAAGAAGGACGACCACAAGTAGGCACGCAACAGCTTTTCAGCCTTGGCGACAAAATCACCATGTTCCGGAACCAACTCATAGGCTGCCGCGACGACGGCCAATACGTTACTGGTAGGCAAGCGCGCTTCATCAAAGACGCCTTGGCTTTCCAACAAGTTGGCCATGCGCTCCAGGCCGTGTTCCAGCTTCTCCCAGTTGTCGAGCAGTACCTGCTTGTCCATCTCGACCATGCCCTTGTTATTGGGCGTCTTCTCCTGCAGTAGCGCCGAGGTTGCCAATATCAGGTTTCTGACATCGCCAAAGCGCGCCGCCTTGGGGCACTTGCTGACCAGGTGCTCTTCGAAATCATGCAGGGACTTGCCGGCCACACTCTCCACTTCGGCGACGATAATGTCGTACAAGGAGAGCGGCTTACTGTTGGTATTCATATTGATGAATACCTGTAGCGCGACATCCTTTGGCGTGTTTAAGGGCAGTGAGAGATATGGCAGATTGAAGTGAGTTACCCGCTCGCGCAGGGTGTTGATCTCCTGCTTCAAGCTCTCCTTGATTGCCGTGTAGCTCTCCAACTTTTCAAATGCATCCGGGTCGTCCTTAGAGGGTTTCAGACCCAGCGTGGCCGTCTTTATCCATTCATCGACGGCTGTTGCTTTATCGCCCGGGCACAGCAAATCAATGGGAAACAGACCTCGTTCTAAGCACTTAGCTGGATGGTCGGCCCAGACTGGGCGGCGCGACCCTTTTTTATTGGTCCACCGCCCTTGGCAATAAACCTCAATTTTCTCCGAGTGATTCCACTGCTGATCGAAACTCGGCAGGTAAATGAAATAATCTTCATACTCGTAGTTGTTGTGCATCGCACGCCAGAACGCTGTCAGACGCTGCTGGCCATCGAGCAGGTGCTGAGTCACCGTTCCTGACACCGCGGGATCAGCAGATACGATATAGCGGGAGATAAACTTCTCATCCCCCGCCACATCCAGCGCGAGCGTTACGCCAACCGGGAGGTTGTTGATGATGGTACTCAGAAAGCTGGTAATACGCCCTCGGTCCCAGGCTTCGTAGCGTTGGAAACGGGGCAATTTTGCCTGCCCTTGCTGAATAGCCTGGAACCACACACCCAACGTGCGATCCTGAGCCTTGCTGGACTGCTGCATAATACTCATGCGCGCATCTCCTTGATCTTCGCCTGGATCAGCGCATTGAGCTCATCTTCTGTCAGTTCCTTGGGTTGCCACACCAACTTGGTTTCGGCCGTTGCCTTTTTACCTCGCTTGACTGGCACCTCCACTTCATGCCAGAAGGTGTCTTCAACATCGTGAGCGATAGCCAAGCTGCGATCCTGATGGCATTTATGTAGCACGCGTTCGGGCCAAATGCTGCAGGCCAAATGCGCCCAGTCGTAGTCGCCTTTTTCGAGCTTTTCCCAGGTCTCTTTGAGTTTTTTCTGCCAAGCCTTGTGTTGGAAGAGCTTCCACAGGGGCGCGGCCGTGATTTGTACACCATCGTTTAGGTTCGGCTTCCAAAATTTAGCTATTCGAAGCAGCTCATCACGGAAGTCATGCAGTTCGCTGGCAAGGTCTGTAAGCCTTTCCAGCTCTTTCTCTTCTTGGGCACTACGAGCCGGTTTTCCGCGCAAGGTATTAAGATCTTGATCAGCTTTTTCAAGCTTTGGCTGAACAAAATCGTTCACGCAGGCATACAGGGTTTGCTCGTTCAGTCGATGGTAATAAACCCACAGGGTATAGAAGCCGGATGGGATTTGTAGAGGCCAGTAAATAGGTGCATATCGCCTATTCTGTGAATATTGATCATAATGCAATGCAAAGAACTGCGCCGGCTTTGACAAAAATGTCACCCAGTCTTTTATTCCGAGCAACGCGAGGCATTTTTCAACCAAGTCAGGATTAGCTATTTTTTCAATATGCTTGATCAAGGCGGTGTTTGACTCTAAGTCTGTAACACCAATTAACTGTATTGAACTATTTATTGGCTGCCACTGAAATGCGGGGGCCTGCTCTGGCAGTTCTGCATAAATGTCAGTCTCAAAATCTCGTACCACTTTATCTTGCCAGCGCCCGAAAGCCCTACCAACGAGCCAGGATAGATATCGAAATGCCGCTTGCTTTGATAATTCTTCTTCAGTGGCTTCCACATGGTCTTTTCGTAAAGAAGCCGCCTGCTGGAGATCTAGTTGTAAATGATTGTATTCCTCATACGACAAGCCATAGCATTCTGCGACTGCAATATCATTTTTCTCTCCTAATAGAGTTCTGAAATTTGTAATTGGCTCTCGCTTGATTTCAAATTCCGAACAACCAGAATATTCAAGGGTCGTTTCATCCGTTGAATAGTATTCCTTGGCTACTGCGATTTCAGTCAACATCGTTTGTTCAGCTGAGGATTTCACATCTTCTGATAAATCAGTGAACGGTAACTGCTGCACCATGCCAGCCTGGAATTTAGGCCTGGCAAACATTTCTCCTCTAAATCTAGCAACCGCACTCCCTAAGTTAGAAGCGCAAATTGTGAGCACATCAATTTCCTTTCCTAGATCTGGAAAAACCTGAGAACGACCTGCAGTGGGTATGCAACCCTTAGGAACAATGTAGGGCACCAGGCGCGATGAGCGCAGCATGTAGCTAAATCCTGGCTTGAAATACTGCTGAGGGCTTCGTAAAGCCGATCTTGGTTTTCCTCTCTCGTCAGTAAACGCTTTTAGCTCCGCACCTGCATCCACCCAACGCAGCTTCATTTGGATAGGTGAATGCCAAGCAATAGCCTTTTCGGTTTTGCTAAAATATTTCCAATCATTACTTGATGAAGGCACTTCCCAAAAGTTGCGCAAAAATCTGAAATCATCGCCTGTTTGTAAACCTACCTTCACAAGACAAGCGGCCGGCTCTATCGGTGGCAGAGCGAGCTTGTCGATAATTGACTCATCAACCCAATAGCAATAAGGTGCTCCATCCAATTTTCTGAAGTTAGAAGCATTTACAACAAATTCCGAACCTTGTTTTACAACCCCTTTACATAAATTTTCAAGCTCTGTCTGTTTATCATTTTCTATTGTTAGGCGATAGAAATGAGGCTGGACAAAGGATTTTGATATTGTGTACGCCGCAGTTTCCACCATTGCATCCAAAACGCCGTCACCGAGATCTGCGCAGAGCTCTATCTCCGCTTCGACACCCAACACCTCTTCACGAAGTCCTGACATAGTTGACAAAAATAAGCAGGTTCTGCTCGTAATCGCACCAACCAAACCAGAGCTTCCAGTAATTTCTATCGCCCTTTCTATGAAGTTAGATAAAACATCACCTTTAGTCCTTGTGTATGTTTCGTCGATGTACTTTTTCGAAGCAGTGGAGGCTTCGCCAAAGGGCGGATTCATCATCAATGCGTCATATCGCTTTCTGCAAAGATCAATAAACGCAAATCCTCTTGATGCATCCTCAGCGAACAGTCGTTTTTGATCTACATTCGACTCAGCTTTGCTCGCATACTCGCTAAGCGCTTCCAGAATCAGCAACTCCGCTCTATCCCAGAAGGACTCGTCATCAACACCGCTTAGATCGAAGCCCAACTCCTTCTGAGGTGTCGCTTGATCCAGTTCGGCCTGAAACATATCTCCGACGGAAGTTAAGCCGGCCCTGGCCTGCCACTGGTCTCTTGCCTTATGAATGGAAGACTGAATTTCCTCCTCTATCTTCAGCAGGGTTCCCGCTTCTCCCGCAAGCTCCATTTTTTCGAAGATGGCTTCGAGTAACTGCCCTAACACCGGTGGATTCAGAGTATTAGAAAACTCTTCCAGGAATGCTTTCTCGCCAGGCATCGGCTCAGCACAGACGATATTGGACTTTCTCACCACAGGACGATGTTGGGGTTTGATCCCGTGTTGTTGCCAGGCACGTTGGGCACGTTGCCACAGTGAAAGCCCAGCAATCTGTACTGCACGCGGGTCGATATCCACGCCGTGGATATTGTGCTCAATGATCAGTCGTGGGATTTCTGCCCTGTAGTCTTCAAAACTGTCATAGGATTGATGAAGAGGCTTTAGATCACCCTCGCGAACAAAGGTCTCTGCGCCCAGTTCAGCCTCCAGCTGCCAAGCCTCTTTGTAGATGCGTTCATACAAGTCGAAGGCATAAAGCCCAAAGTGCATAGAGCCACAGGCCGGATCCAGCATGCGGATACAACGCGGGTCTTTAATGGCGCGGTGCGGAATGTAGACAGGTTGCTTCAGCGGTTCTTCCTGGCTTAGCGTTTCTGCCTTGTCAGCCTCCTCCTCCTGTTCGGGAATCAGTTCTCCTGGTTTTAAGAAGACCTCGGTAGGCCGACGTACCAGGTAGCGGCAGCTATCAACCAGCCGCGTATTGCCCTGGGTCATCTCGTACCAGATTCGCCCCAGGGTGTTGTCAGTGAGAAACTCAACCACATAACGCGGCGTGAAGAACTGGTTGCGGACAGCCATTTCTCGACTATTTCGAGGTGCCCGAGAAGCGGAGCGCATTTGATCAATCTCATCACGTGCATTCCAAAACTGATAAATCCAGCCGATGGTTTCGTCTTCAGCCCACAGCGGTTCTATTTCGTGATGGTTAATAAGATCGAGCAGTTCCAACAGTGCAGATTCCCTTGGGAACAATCGGCCTTGAGCGCTATGGCGGTCGAACAACACCGCCAAATCCAGGCTGAACTCATCGTATACGCTGTAAAGGTAGTTGCGGTAGGCTTCGCCCGTCTCACCCAATGCGCTTCCGGCGAGCTGCTTATACAGCTGGAACCCTTTGGCGTTGTATCCTTTGGCGATAGTCTCCAGCAAAAATCCACGAGCTTCTGCCATGCGTAAGGCGGCCAAGCGGTTCAGCACGGTAAAGGCCTGCTCACGCACTATGCGGCTGAGAGCCTGCTTGGCGCGGTCCTTTTCACCTTTACCATGGGTTGTGGAGAGGTAATGCACCAGGGTGTCTCGGAGAACATTTGCCGTTTGCCGCTGACGATTATCCAGATGTGTTAGCGAATCGACGGCCGCGACAGAACCGACCTTGGGATCGAGGCCGTAGGTTGCCTGCAACTGCCGAGTGAATTCCTCCGTCAGCAGGTCGCGTGCATCGGTAACAAACTTCTGCAGGCGGTTGCGGGTGCTTTGATCGAATGGCATTTACTATGCAGCCTTCTTAGGATTCTTTTGTGTCATCGTTATCGCTGAGCCCAATCACCAGCTCAAACTCATGGGCGTATTTCAGCTCGCCGCGCAGCTGCTGTAGGTCGGCAATCAGGGCATCCAGCTCGGCGAGGGAGGTAATCTGCGGTTTCGGTTTAAGAGTGCGAGAGATTTTCTTCTTACCCTCCGCAATAGCCCGCTCTTGTTCCTCGCGCAACTTGTCTTGCAAGCGCTGCTGGCCAATACGTTGGATACGCTGTTTGATATCCTGCACCCGGCTCTGGATGGCATACTCCTGATTGACGAGCAGGCGCAGGCCCGCGAGATCTTCACTGGCGGTAACAGCCAGTTTTTCAAGGTCCGCTAGCAGGTTGTTTTGTTCCTGCTGCGTCAGCTCCGGCCACTCCGACAGCCGACGCAGGTCTTGCTCGGCATCGGTGATACGCTGTTGCTGCTCTGTCTGCAGGGCAATGGCGGTATCCCGTACCCTGGATTTCAAGGTGGTTAAACTGCTTGCGAATTCGGTGCTGTACTTGAAGAAGTCCGCATGGTTTAGGCGTTCGTGCAATCCCGCGATTTCATCCTGCAACTCGGTTTTTAGTTGACCAGGCGTGCCGCTGGCAGGGAGGCTTTCCAACTCACGGCGGTGTTGCTGCAGCTCGCCCAGGGTTTGCTCCAAGCCCTGCTCCAATGCGCGCTTTAGGTCGGCCGCCCATTTGAGATTGGCGTAGAGCTCGGATTCTTCCCCACCCAGTCGCTTGGGGGCATCGGAAGCATCGGTGAAGAGGATATCCTTGATATCCTGGCTAAGGCTTTCCAGACGATCTGAACCGGGCAACTTCAGCCCCTTCAGCTTTTCCGCAAGAGGACCGTACTGGTGCTGTAATTGGGGAAAGAGTTTGGTGGTCGCCTTGCTGATGTCATCCTCCAGCGGCACGACCATGTCACCACTGAGTTCGGTCAATCGTTCAGCCGCTTTGGCCAGGATCTCATTGCTGGGCCGTTCTTCACGTAGTGAGACACCAACAGACTTGAAAGCGTTGTTTGTTTTCAGGGCATCGATCGCCTGCTGACCGTTTACCGTGACTTCGCGGCCTGCGACTTTGAGTTTGATCTCCCCGGCAACCAGCATGGCCGCCACCAGGTAGCGCAGCGTATCTTGTGACCAACCATAGGGCGCATCGGTGAACAGGTCGATCAGGCGCTTGCCCTCGATGGAACCCTGGCGCTCGATCATGTCCCGAATACTGGTGATGGCTTTATGGCCGGTATTGATTGATGGCCTGCCACCCTGGGTTTGCACCAAGCTCAAAGGGTCTGTTGCATTGGTGACACCGCTCAGGTTACCGAGGCGAAGGAATTTCTCCGCCAGGTCGGTTCCCGCCCTCACCGGTGCTTCGTTGTACCGATCAAAGACTTGCTCGGCCACGCTGGCGAGATGTTTGCGGGCCGCCTCGATCAGATCCTGGTTGATGCTCTCTACCGCGGTAACCTCACCCCGAAAGATAAACGACCCTTGAACCAGGCTGCGCTTAATCAGCCGCTCCAATTCCCCCATCAGGCGATTGGCGCGATCAGTTTGGCCGTTGCAGTATTCCTTGACCTCTTGATCCGGCTCGTTACGGTATTTGTTGACGATCTCTTTGCTGCGGTAGATTTCCGCGGTCAACTCCTCCATCTCAGGCGAGGTACGGCCAAACAGGAAGATGCTGTGTGTGGCGCTTTTGTGACGGCTCTCTTCCGTCAGTCTGGCCTTAGCGGCTTCGTAGTCGGTGGGGTCGACCAGCTCGACCACAGTCTGGATGGGTTCGCGATCACCTGCGAGTGACGCGGCTATTCCCCCTGATGTTTGAGTTTTAAGTCCCGTGCTGACCGAACGAGACCCACCCAAAAGTGTTGATGGGAGAGGCGAATATGCCTCCTTCATTGCCTCGTTTTGAATACGGCGCACCTCCACCGCCCTCAAGGGGATGGTGCCCCGTTCCTGATCAATATCGTTGAGTTTTTCGCTGTGGAAGCATAGATTGCCGTCCTGCTCGCCGAGAGGCACGATGGCATCGCTAATCAGCTCTTCGACCGCTTTTTTGACCTGATCTGCCGCCGATGCATCGGCAACACCGCCATGCATGAGGCTGGTGACGTTCTGAATAGAGATAGGCAGGTTGCCCAGGATTTGCAGAACACAGACCGTCTTGGCGATATCCTGGTGCAACTTGGAGCCAGGAAAGCGAATCTTTACTTTGCCGACTGACTGATAGAGCGACAGGTAGCCTTTTTCGATGTCTTTCTTGAGCGCATCGAACAGAGTGACCGTTGTGGCCAGCCATCCCACCGGCTGATTGGCAATAGGGGTACTGTGGTCAGCCCCTTCTACCAATACATCCTGAATCACCTTGATGGCGGAACGCAGGCCGATACCGCCAGTTGATTTCGCCAAGGCGCCCAGCAGGTGCAATAGAATATCGAAGTGTGCCGGTAAAAATGGGTACAGGTTGATAAAGGTCTGCTTGTCGAAATCGGCGCCATAGGCGCGGGCATCCACCAGCTTGGTGTTGTGGCGCAGGGCCTGGCCATGCTTATCGAACAGGTTACCAAGTTCCGTTTCACCACTCGGCGATTTGCCCAGCAAACGACTGTAGCAGATCTCTTTGATATCGTTGGCTTCCAGGTCAATCTGGATGGGGAAGCGATCTTTTAGCTTATATAGTTGCTGAGAATTCAGAGCAGCTTTCGAGTCGTCTTCAGTCAGCCGCTGCTGCGCTGTTGCTAAGAACCAGACCTTGCCGTCCCCTATCTTTTTAAGGTTCTCGGAGAGCCCTTGTAAATTGAGTATGAGGTTTTGACGGGACCCAACGTACTGACCCACTTCATCCACAATAAAAATGATGTATTCCTTGCCGGTGGCCTCTCGAGCAATTTCCAGCATTTCCTCCACTTGCTGGTCAGTGAACACGACCCAATCTTGCGTTACCGTGGAGAACGACTCAGGATTCTTGAAGAAATGTGGGTACATTTGGTGCGCAATTTCGGGCACTACGCTGTCTACGACCAGAGGGTCATTTCGGTAGCTATCCCACTGCTCGCCACCAAGCTGCTCGGCAAAGATGGTTAAGAACTCGTCGTAGCGCCCTTCCTTTTTAAGGCGGCGCTCAAATGCAGCTACTTTGAGGTTCTGCGAATACCCAGCCCACTCTAGGATTTTGTAGTAAAGAACCGTCGATACCTCTTTCATACTCGCATCAGCGAGCTGGGTGCTGGCTAAGTCGAGCATGACAACGGCCGCAGGGAATCGTTTTGCTACCGTAGATAGAAGCTGCTTGGTGGTTTGCTTCTTAAACCGGTTCTGTAAGTGCTGAATAAATGGTGCGCCGTCTACGGTGATGCTGTCATCAAGCGCAAAGCCCAGGTATTTTGTGAATGAGCTTTTACCAGACCCGTAAAAGCCCGACACCCATACGCCCACCTCGTTTTCGCCGCCCGCTTCCATCGCGCCCTGCATCTTTGAGAGCAACTTTTCAAACTGCTCTTCGATGCTCTCTGTTACGACGTATTCTGAGATTTCCGACTTCAGTCGCTGCTCTTGAGAGGCACCATAGGTGATCACCTTCTCAATGGTGCGGTAGATGTCCTTCTTTTCGTCAAATAACTGCTTAATTTCCATTTCGAGTTCCTAATTCGACGCTAAGGGGCTCATCCGCCCACATGAACAGATCGGTAGTTTCCGTCCTCTGGGTAGAACCCCAGGAACTTCAGTTGGGTTTTGCCGGTGCGTGTGCCTGGATAAAAGAAGATTGTTGGTACCGTGAACTTGCCCTGAAGCTGGCTCTCGATTGAACCAATCCGCATATAAGGATGCAGTGCTTCTAGATCAGTAACCAAAAGAATTGACTTTGGCACCTCCTCCAGCTCTGCGAGACGGCCCTCTAGCCGCGACTGCAAGGCGCCATTTGCGACGGCGTTCGACAAAGTCTTATTGGTCTTCTCCCATTCGAGAGGGGCCTTTGCATCTGCTGCCATCCATATCTCGCGTATCTTTACCGGTACGCTCTCGAAGATGGCTTGAATTTCTTTCGCAATTGAAAACACCTGGGGGGCCCAGCCATCATTTCGCAGCTTGGCGAGAAAAGCTGGCAACTGCCGCTTAGCCTCAAGAATTTCACTCGGAGCAAACACCAAATAAAAGATTGGCTCAAAGCTCGCATGGCCGAATTCTCTTCCAGACTTGACGCGATCCATCACCTCTTGGAAATCAGCCTTCAACGATGACATCAATGACCTCCTCCATTGAACCTAGTTGCCATGTGATCCGAGTAACGTCTCCCGCTGACTGTAGGATGATCCAGCCTCGGCGAGCTAAGCGCTTCAATTCTTCCTTGACATCGAAGGGCTCTAGTCCGAACCAACCCCAGCATTCGTGGTTAAGAACCGCGTTATCACCCACATCGTTAAAGTGAAGCCAATAGGAAATGTACAAAACGGTCAGCTCGTGCACTCGTACTGGCTGGATAGATCTTGAGGAGCCACGGCTAGTGCTAAGCAGCCCGTAGTCCGCGCAGCAGCCTAAAAGATATGACGACACTCGCTTGACCATTGAATCTGACCAAGTCGTTTGCGTTCTTCCTTCCTGGACGGCGTTTGTCACGAAGTCTCTAGCGTCATCAACCGACAAACTATTTCTTCCACTGGAATAGCGATCCCAGTACACATTCCGAATGAAGTCCGCCAAGATTTGGTTCGCTTCACAGGTGTAAAACAGAAAGAGCTGGATTATCAAAGTTGTTGGGGCACGATGAGACAGGGCTTTTAAATAAGGGGCCGCACCGGTCTTCACATAACGTGGGGAAAAACACTCCGCGACTATGTTGCGAAGCCTGCGGGCAGAAACTAGCGGAAACATTCCCGACCTCAACGCCTTCTCATATAGCTCTGACGTAGTGGCCTCTTGCTCATACAGGGAGAGAAGGAGCTTGGTCTCTTCCACTAGACCAAGACCTGCTCCTAGCTGAGTGGTATAGAGTCTTGAATCGTTACTCAATGACGCCCCCTGACAAACGGGAACGACTGAACTCCTGATTGAAACGCCGTCAGGTAAAATCCTGCTACTTTTGAAAGCGGAATTTCAAAATTACCTTCGCTTGAGTCGCCTACACTGACGGGGCCTTCAGCTTTATCTATGCCACTGTCAGCTAAATGGCTCAGTCTTACCAGTGCTGCATCAAGCGATCGAAGTGATTCCTGTAGCCCGTCGTTCTTCGAGACAGCGTCAACAGCAGCGGCGGCCGAACGCTCCAGAGAGTCCGGAAGCCTGTAAAGATGATAGTTAGAGCCAACACCAATGCGTTCGTCGTGAACTATGCGAGCCGCCTCAGATACCCCCTGATACTTTGCCAGCCACGTAGTTCTTGGAAAAACGGGCGACAGGAATGCCTCACTAGTAGATGCAATGAAGGCACTGCCCCACCAATTAAACTGGTCTTTCTCACCCAAATAGCCCACAAGTAGCCGTAGCTCCGCGATGAGCTCTGGTGCAGATGACGACGCCATGATCCTCCTTTTTTATTTGTTCAAAGACTTAATAGCTCTTTGCAAAGCCTGAGTGACGAATACCTTGAGAAGGTAACAAAAAGTCGTCAACTAAACCTCCGATAACTTATCTTACCGATCATCGCTTGGCACACATCATCAACTTGCTATTAGAGTAAGCGCTCATCGCCGTCGCTCATAGGCTGGTTTATCCAGTGAGTCCCAGTCAATCTCCTGACTGTTGATGCCATGAGGGCCACCCACGCGAGATCGACGCTGTTGTCGTGTCTCCCCTAATACCTTCCGTGTGCTCGGTCGATTGCGTCTTGTATCTCCTTGCTGCTCACGAGACCGATAACCTTGCCAGCCTCGGCATAGCCCCGCAGCCGAGTTTGCTCCCGAATCCACTCGGTCGACCCATCCCTGCCATCGCCCAACCGATACAAGGCAACGGCCATCTGCAGGAAGTGTTCAAGGTACTGATCTTTGGAGCCGTTCATGATCTATTCGTTTTTTACACGCCGTTGGCTATTGGCATCAACGACGTCAGTAGCGACTGAGTCAGTGCTGCTCAACCGGTCTTCACTGACAAAGATCCCCGCGACAATGTCCTTCAAGAAAATGATGATGAGCGACAAAAACCATAGCAGCCACACAGTAATCTGCACGGTAGCTACAAAGCCCTGCCAGACCAGCATAATGCTCATAAAAATCAGTTGAGCGGTGGCCGCATTTTTCCCGCGTATTTGAACGCCACCAAATTTAAACGAGGAATACCGTGGCTTGACGACATTGAAGCTACCGGCTTGATTTTTAATTGACGCCGATACACCGGTCTTTGACATATTGAAAGCGAGGGGACCAGAGCGCCATCGGCC
>PR_CR_10_Liq_1_inCRDRAFT_1000795_pt1 | contig 19028 bp, 16 predicted proteins | sample PRCRCaboRojoPR_3_FD_10241 | JGI IMG/M metagenome (IMG submission 10241)
TTAAATAAATAATGCTTAAGCCTAATTAACTAACAAAGTAACCTAGATTAAGCTAACTATCATACATCGTTGTGTGGCCTTGTAGAGAGTCCAAAGTCTCATTAGGTAGTCTTTATAGTCACTCTAGCTACCAAATACTTTTTTCTTTTGAGTGAAGCATTATCTAGGACTACTGAGTTCAATGGGAGTAATATGGAAAATCATGCAATAAGGTTTTTAGATATCTCTTTGCTTAAGATTGCTGATTCTTTGACTTTGCACTTGAAGGGATTTGGAACGAGAATTGACTTCAGTAACGAAATTACTAAACTTTATGCTAGAGAAGTCGAAAGTTGGGTGTTGGAAAGAAAACCAAAAAGAATAGTTTGGGACGGTGACTCCTACGAGCTGGACAGTTTTACTTTACTGATTCCTAGACTTTACAACTTAATTGGCGACTTGGAACTAATAGCGTTTTTGAGGGACTGCGACCAAGAAAGGTTCAGAAAATCCTGGAGCCAGTTAGACATTCCGATAGCAGTTTATTTGTGCGATGCAAGTCTTGACTGGAGGTTTTTGGGAGTTGAAGCTTTGAAAGCAACACAGGCTAAGGAAGTTGTATGCTTTGGGGGTGGACCAACTGTACTTCTTGAGTTTCAGAATGCTTGTGCAAGCATTAACTTTACGCTGTTTCCTGTAACTAGATTGAGCAAGGACGGGGTTTCAACAGAAGAGTCCAGTATATTCAACTTTACGCAACCTAACCTAGAAATAATTAGATTACCTTAAAAAGGCGTCACACACTAATTCTTCTTCATTTGTGAAAAGGGCCTTCATCATTTGCCAGTAGTAGTGGGCGTCGTCAACACCCATAGTTTCTCGGCAACTGTGCATAGCGAACTGGGGTGCCCCCACGTCAATGGTTCGTACTCCGGCTTTGCTTGCCAGGAAAGGTCCAATTGTGCTTCCACACCCAGTGTCGTTGCGAACTATGAATTCTTGAACAGGCACTGAAGCAGAGTGGCAGAGTTTCCTGATTAAACTTGCCCCAACTGAGTCGGTGGCGTACCTCTGGTTGGCGTTGGTTTTGATTACGACTCCTCCTCCCAATTTTGGGGCGTGGGACGACTGGTGTTTTTCCGGCCAGTTGGGGTGGATTGCATGGGCCATATCGGCAGAAACAACAAAGCTTTTTCTGAAAATAAAGCTAGCAGCGTCGTTGGGTTTGTCTCCAGGAAGAGTTTCAATGATTCTTTTCATTGTTTGTTCCAAAACAATAGAGTCTGCTCCTTGCATTGAAGTGGACCCTATTTCTTCGTTGTCGAAACCTGCCCAGAGTGAGATGAACGAACTTGTTTCACTAGCTTCAGTCAGGGCTTCTATGGCGCAGTAAGTACTCATCAAGTTGTCAAGGCGTGGCGAGGATATGAATTCTTCATTGATTCCTGTTAAACGAGCAGGGTTGGTGTCTACTACACAGAGTTCAAGGTCCTTGATAGAATTAGGGTCTACTTCTAGTTCTTGTCCAATTAAGGTCAGTAGGTTGTTTGAGTGCCTTTTGGAAATGTCTCCCTGGATGGTTTCTAGGGTCTCTTGTAGAACTCCAAGAAGAGGTTTAACGTTGTTTTCTTTATTGTACTCAAAGAGTTCCCTGTTCTTGGAAAGGTGAATTGCTAGTTGAGGCATTGACAGAATAGGACGCTTAATGTGCACAAGTTTGCTTTGTAACTGGCCAGAGGACTCAACTATGACTCTGCCTGCAAGTGTAAGGTCTCTATCAAACCAAGTGTGCCAAAGTCCTCCTCCGTAAAGTTGCACATTTAGCTTTTGGATTCCATGGCTTTGATTTTTGGAAACAGGCGCTATTTTGGGACAAGGGGAGTCAGTGTGGGTTCCAATGATTCTGAAACTTCCTTTTTCAGGACTGAAGTTAGAACCTACTACAAATGCGTAAATGGATGACTGGTTGCGAGTGAAAAAGTACTTCTGGCCAGGCTGTAGGCTCCAGTGTTCGTGCTCTAGAATTTCTACGAATCCTTTTTCTGTCAAAAGTGTTTTTGCTGACTCAGTTGCGTGGAAGGGTGTCACAGCACTGTTTATGAACTCTAGGAATCCCTTTGCAATTTGACGACTCTGCATTTTTAGTTATTGGTTAGAATTCTATAAAGTTTAATTGAATGTCCTTTGAGAGCTTGGACACTGATTTGGTCGGATTCTTGGACTTCGTTTTCCCACAAGTCCTTGATTTGGACTTTGCCCTGAATTCCAAGTTCTTTTAGGTCATACTCGATACTGTGCTTTGAAAGAAGACTCCAATTAATGATTCCAACAGCCCAATCGCCATTTTCGAGAGGACCAGCAAACACTTGGTACTCGTAACCCAAAACAAAGTTAGCAAAGCTGCAACCTTTTCTGCAAGTGGCCTGTACTCCGAGTTTATCTTGGTTGATTGCAATGACTTCTTGGTTGCCCAGAATTTGAAGAGTTTCAGAACTCATGCTCCCTAGGTCACACCCGATTATAAGGGGAGCTTTCACAAGAGCCCACAAACTAAAGTGGGCTTTATACTCTTCGAAAGTCATTCCTCCGTTGCCTACTTCAAGCATGTCTGGGTCGTTCCATCCTCCAGGACCAGCTGCTGAAGCATGTTTTGAGTTCAGGTAAAAGTTAAGCCACATGCTTGCCCAGAAGTCCTTGATGTCGATAGTGGTCCTCCAGGAGTTCCCTACTTCTGGACCCCACTTCCAAGGATCCTGTATTCCCCAGTCACAGATTGAATAAAAGATTTCTCTTCCAGTAGCATTTAGTGCGTCCCTCATGGGAGTGTACCTCTTTATGGCTGGAATGGACTTATCGTGGCAAGTGTCGTATTTCAAGTAGTCAAAACCCCAGTCTGCGAATTGCTGGGCGTCACTTTGCTCATGGTACAAAGAACCAGGTTGTCCGGCACAAGTTTTGGTGCCTGCGTCGGAGTAAATGCCTATCTTAAGACCTTTGGAGTGCACATAGTCTGCCAAAGCATTTATGCCTGAGGGGAACCTTTTGGGGTCTGGAACTAACTTTCCTTCAGGGCTTCTTTGGTGCAAAGCCCAACAGTCATCTATGTTGACGTAAACATACCCTAAGTCCCTTAAGCCAGACTCCACTAAGGAGTCAGCAGCAGACTTTATGATTTCTTCGTTTATGTCGCACCCGAAGTAGTTCCAAGTAGACCAACCCATTTGGGGAGTGAGGCCTAGGCCATTGTTTAGGGCCAAAGACACCCCAATTAGTGCACTGAGCATCAAGAACCTAGCCATAATTATATTGCAAAAATGAAAAATTTATGGCCTAGCCGGTATCAGAAGCTGTCAATGAACTGCCCGTTATACGTGTGTCCAGGGCCTCAAAGCACTTTTATACTAAGTTCTTCGGACACCTTGGATGAGTTCGACGAAGCTTCTAACAGTGTTGAATCGCATGAGTTAGACATAGAATTTGAGGAAGTGATTGAAATGAAGTACTTAGAACTTCAAGAACTTTTGATAGCAATTACTAGAAAAGGGAAAATTCTAAGTTACTCTCCTGAGTCTAGGGAATGCTCAGTTGAGGGAGAGTTTACTTCAAGTATCACTTCTGCCCAGTGGTCTCCCAATCAAGAGTATTTAGCTATATACTGCTCGGACTCCAACTTGATTTTGCAAACTGCTGACCTAGAGTTGCTTCTGACCAAAAACCTAGGTTTAGGCAAGAATTCACAGATCACTTGGAGGGGAGACAGTAAGTATTTCCAAGTGTGTGCTGAAACTCAAACAGGCTTCAGGGTGTCCACTTTTACTGCTTCAGGTGAGTTGTGTGAGTCTCACTTTAGGTCGGACGAAGAAGGCCCAGTTCAGAATGTGTGCGAAAAAGAAACTTTGCTGACAAGTGAAGTAATTAGTTGGCAGCCTTCTGGTGCTTACATTGCAGGAGTTAACAATCACTCAATAGTGTTTTGGGAAAAGAACGGCCTCAGACACGGAGAATTCGGTGTTGAAAAGGAAGGAAAAGTGAAGCAGTTGAGTTGGTCTTGGGACTCTAAAGTCCTGGCTGTGGTTGTTGGAAACAATTTGTGTCTGTACACAAAGGAAAACTTCAAGTGGTACCTTAAAGCACTCAAAGAATACGCAAGTGAAGTTAAAGTAACTTGGAAAGGCACTAAACTAATTGTGGCAGAAAAAGACGTAGAAGTAATTGAGTTTCACTGGAAGTTCGACCAAGCAGGTGACTTGTGCTTAGTAGTGGACGGAGAAAGGATTTGCATAACAGACTTCAAAGAAGGAGTCATGCCTCCCCCAATGTGCCACAAAACTTTAAACCTAGGGTTTGTTCCTGACCTTTTAGCAGTTTCGACTTCCAGAAAGATCGCTGTTTCACACAAAGACCAAATTTACTCAGTGGACTTTAGTGGAGTTGTTTCAAAGTTAGCAGAGCTTTCTGTTGGAGTTTTAGCTTTTGTGGGCGAAACTCTGTACTTCGGGAGTGGCAAGGACCTTTACAAACTTGAAGAAGGGGTTGTTTTGGTGGAGTCGTACTCCTCAGAGATTTTAGGTATTTGTTCAGATACTCTGGACACTGCAGTAGTGACTCTGAGTTCAAAAAAGGTTTTTAGGGAAAAAGAGTTTCTTTTCACTCTGAAAGAAGCTACTCCTTACGTTTACCCAGTTTACCTAAAGGAGCAACTAGAAGTTCTTTACTTGTGCAAACACAAACTGTACCTAACAAACGCTTTGCTTTGTTCCAATGCAACCTCAGCTTTAGTTTCAGGAAACTTTTTATTGTTCACAAGGCAAAATGCTCCCTTGGACGAACTGTACCTCTTCAACACTAAGGACGGACTTCCATTTGAACTCAGAGACAACCCCAGTTTACCCTCTCCTGCACAAGACCACTTCTACAGTCGAAGCATTGAAAAAGGCAGTGAAATACTGTGCTTGGGCGTGACTAGACTGATTCTAAAACATCAAAGAGGGAACCTTGAGGCCATTTACCCTAGACTTACTATGATATCCTACAGTTTGGAACTTCTGGACAACAAAAAGTATCTTGAAGTTTTTTTGATGTTCAGAAAACACAAAATTGACTTGGACTTTATTTACGATTACAATCCAGAGCTGTTCCTCAGCAACTTAGACTTATTTATCCAAGAGGTCAGTAGAGTTGATTACATCAATTTGTTTTTAACAAACATTTCGGACAGAGACACTTCAGCATTGTACTTGAAAAGGGAACCTTCGAGCATGGAAGGGAAGAAAAACTTGATTTGTGACAAAGTTAGGGAGAAACTGAATCCTGAAACTCACTTGTTAAGCATCATTACGAGTTACGCAGCAAAGTCGCCTCCTGACTTAGAAGAAGCTTTGCGTTGGATTCAGGAACTAATAGTCAAGAACCCCAGAAAACCCCCCAAAGCTCCTCATCAAGCACAAAGAGACACTAAACTGTACCCCGTAGATGCTTTGAAGTACCTGAGTTGGTTAGTAGACCCTAATAAACTCTACAGTGTTGCATTGGGGATGTATGACTTAGAACTTACAACTCAAGTTGCTCAATTTACTCAGAAAGACCCTAAGGAGTATATTCCTTACTTGAAGTCACTCAAAGAAATGGACCCAGTCAGGATGAAAGCTAAGATTTGTTGCGATTTGAATAAGGACTACAAAGCTTTGCTAGAGTTGAAAAGTGGAGGCCAAGAGTACTACCAAGAAGCTTTGAGCATTATCCAGAAGTCAGAACTTTTACTGGAGGGACTAGAACTCTTCTCAGGCACTGAGTTTGAACTTCCAGTTAAAGAACTGGTTGCAAGTAGTTTGTTGGAAAAAGAAAACTACCTAGAAGCAGGTTCGGTCTTCGAAAGCTGCAGAAACTTTGAAAAAGCCATAGAAAGCTACGTCAAGGCTGAGGAGTACGAAGTAGCTGCAAACCTTGCTCCAGAAGTCAACATGAGTGCAGAAGAACTGCTTGTAGCTCAAGGAGAAAGACTTGGAGAAGTTGGTAAGTTTGAGACAGCCGCTAGACTTCTAGAAAAAGGCAACTCAGAAGCTAGAGAAAAGGCTATGAGGTACTACATTCAGGCTGGGAAGTTCAACAAAGCCTTGACTCTAGCTAGTACTTCCCAAGCAAAAAGTCTGCTTAGGTCAACTGTAGAAACCTTTGCTAATGAGTTTTTGTCAGAAATCCAGAAAAGCATTGACTTGTGGCACGCAAAGTACCAAAGACTAGAAGTTGTTCAGAAAACCAAAAAGGCCATGCCCAAACCTGAAACCTTTGCAGACGACGAAGCAGCTTCCCAGTACTCTTCAGATACCCAAACTTCAAGAGCAACTCAGTTTTCTAGGAAACAAAAGAAAAAACAAAAGAAAATGAGGAAGGCTGCTGCCAAAGAAGGATCTCCTTACGAAGAAGACTACTTAGTAGACTTGCTTTTGACTCTTAGACCTGACCAGACCTACAGGGACAAAGCAGACAGTTTAGCCCAGGCCTTAATTCTGACTGGGAACTTTTCACTCTCAAAAGCAGTTCTGCAGAAGCTAAAAGAACTCCAAGAAACCACAAACAAACCCTTAAGAACTCTCAGACACGAAGAGTTTTTAGACCAAGTTTTTGAAAACTTCACAGAACTCACTAGGAACCCCCAGAATGAAAACCAACTCTGCGACGTTTACTCAAGAAGTACGTTTTTGTCAGAAGGACTAGCTTCACACCAACCCCCAACTACAACTCAGTCCAGTCTGCAGAAGTTCTTGTCACTCGCACAAAGTAAATAAATGGTTAAGCTTCTCAACTCCAGACTTGAAAAGTTCGCAAAACTAAAAAAAGTACTCAACACAGAGCAATCACGCTACGGATACGTGTACATTAGTCACATGCCGGACGGCTTCGAAGAACCAGGACTGAGGAAGTTCTTCTCGCAGTTCGGAAAAATCTTGAGAGTGAAAGTTTCGCGCAGCAAAAAAACTGGCAGATCACGTAACTACGGCTTCATTGAGTTCGAAGACCCTGAAGTAGCTAAAGTGGCTGCCCAAACTATGCACGGGTTTTTGCTTTTTGGAAAACAACTAGTTTGCAAGTTCCTTCCTGAGGTCCACAGGTTCACTATGTTTCCTTCGAAAAGAAAAATCCACCCTACCTACCCAGACTTTCTGGAACGCTACAACGCAGAAGAAGACCAACTTAAAGTAAAAGCCAGAGTCTCTAGGTTCTTGGAAAAAGAACAACAACTCAGAGACAGGATTTCTAGTTTGGGAATCAATTACGAGTTCCCTGGCTACCAAGCTTTGGTTTCGTAATAACACACATAATTCGTCAGATTTAACAGATTTTAACCTTAAATATGAAAAGCTTCCACCAACTTATATAATGGTAGGATTAGCTAAAGTTCCAGTATACAGTATAGTTATTTTATTTGGACTTTGGTTGTTTATTAGTTCCAAACAAAAAAGTAACTTAGAAACAAAACTCCAGTTCAAGTACAGTGTTCCAAGCATCTCTAAAGAAAAAGAGTATTTGCTGGCCTATCCCCAACCACCTTCTGGAACGTACTGTTCCAACTGGAACCCTTCGTTCAAAAAAGCCTTTTGGTCTGACTCAAAGGGCCAAAAACCCATTCCACTCATGAAGGGTTTGGGCTGGGACAAGTTGGAATCTAAACCCTCTGGCAGAGCCCTTAAGTTCAAGCAAAACTCTTTGCAGTGGACTGAAGTAAATGCCAATACCTCAGACAGGGAGTCAAACGAAAGACTCTTTTTAGTTCCAGAGGATGCTTCCTTGATATACACCAAGAGGTACTTTTACAGCACTCCAGAAAAAACCAACAAACAAACTGCTAGGATAGGAATCGATTATGCATGTCCAAACCAGATGCTCAACCACATTCCAGGAGCAAGTGCTTACTGCAGGAAGGACTACTTGCAAAGGTACTTGATGGACTATCAAAAAAGGTACAAAGCCTTAGACTTAAGTCATTGCTACCAAGAAAGCCTTACACCTGAATCGTACATTCTTTCAGAGCCCGAACACTGCATTGCTTTCATGGAACAACTGAAGCAAATGGTAAGGACTTACGACTCCGAAAACTTTCCTCTGAACTGGATCCTCAAGTCAGCAGTCCAGCACAAAGGTTCAGGAATCAAACTAGTAGACTATGACCTTGCTGTACACTATCTGAAACTTTACACTAGAAACACCAACTGCTACAACTTGCTTCCAGAAGACAGCCAGTTAATTGCCCAGAAGTACATAGGCAACCCAGCTCTTATAGAAGGTAGGAAGTTTGACTTCAGAGTGTTTGTAGCAGTTATTAACTCAGACCCCCTAGTAGCTCTTTGGTCGCCTGAAAGTGGACACAGCAGAGTTTCTGACCAAATTTTCAACAAAACTTCCAAAGACTTCACAACTCACATCACAGCTGATGTCAAAGGGGACCCTGAAGTAACAAAGTTTTTGCTGAGGCACAGATTTAACTTAAAGGAGCTTGCTTTGTATTTCCAAGACCAAATAAAAGACGTGGACAAGTGGCTAAACGAAGTCGCTTACCCACAAATAAAAAGCATCCTGATCCACATGTTTAGAGCTACCCAGCAGAACTTTCTAGTCAAGAGACCAGGGTTTATGGAGTTTTACGGAGTTGACTTTATTCTAGAAGACAACATGGAAAAGATTTACTTACTTGAGTCCAACCGGAGACCAAACGTTTACGAGAAAAAGAAAGAACTCAGGTACAGACAAAACAACTTACTTTACGATATGCATTTAGTAACTGAGTACTTACTCAGCAAGGAAGTAAGTGAACTAGACCCAGAAGACCTGTACTGGAGACTCAGTTCCTTTGAACCTTTAATTGACGAAACAAAGCCAGACCCTTACTTTGGAATGCTAAGTCACGAGTGCAGTGTGCCCTTCAAGGACTTTAACACAGAACTACCAGTTGACCCCATGATGGAGCCTCTGTGGAATTATGTAAATGAATTAAATAGCTAGTATAGTAACATTACTTCTCAAAAACACTTGTAAAAGGAGTTTCGTTTCTCGAAGGAGTATGAGAAATTTCGCTCAAAAAGCTGTGCACACTCTTGGTGTCTTTGAGGTGCTCCAGAGTAAGGTCTTCGGTTTCAGAGTAGAGTTGGGTCCTGGGAGGAACTTTGATTCGGTTGGTGTCTTCGATTTCCTCCTTTCTGGCTTCTATGCCAAACAGTTTAAGTTTCCTTTCAATGTAGTTGAGTATGCTTCTGCAATCAGTCAGCAAAAGAGTTTCTTCGTAGCGGTAAGTAGGGTCAATTTCGACAAATTCTACCAAGTACCTGATAATTTCTAAGTAAATGGTGTTTTCACTCTTTTTGCTAGCTGCTGCTGCGATTTGAATGGCGTTTTCTTCGTTTTTGTTTTTTAGTTGGAAGTCAGCATTGCAGTTTTCGTAAAGGAACTTTATCATGGACAAGCTGGGTTTTCTGCAGGCGATCAAGGCACAGTTCTCGCCTGTGTACTCGTCTATCCAGTTGAGGTCGCATTCTTGAGGAGGTTTGGTGTTTTTGAAATAATTCACCAAGTAGTTGACAATGTGGATGTGCCCTTCAAAACAAGCAAGTTGGATGGGAGTGTAGGGCTTGAAAGTAGGCGAAGAAAGTGTTTGGTCTTCAAAGTCTATGGTGTTTTCGTGGGTCCCGGGGGTAAGGGGTGGAGAGTCCAGCCAAATAGGTAGGTAGTACTCTAGAAGGTTCAAGTGACCTAAACAGCAAACTACTCCTAGTCCTGAAAGTTCACTTCTGTTAAGTAGCTCTTCCATAGCCTTCAAAGAAGCCCCTTGCTTGAGCAGCCAGTCAAAAGTTTGAACCTTTCCGTGCCACAAAGCCACCCCCAAAGCGTTAAGTTCAATGTTTTTGACTTTAGTCAGGACTTCGTCTATCTTTTGGATGAAGTTAACTTCTGAATTGCTCAGTAGTTTTTTCAAGTCCCTTAGGTTGTTTTTCTTCAAACACTTCACAATCCAAAACTTAAGTGACTCTTCATTCTTTTGAAGTTCGTGACACATTGAGCAGCCCATTAATAACTTATATCTTTATTAACTCAGTATTTAGACTTGGGAGCCGAGTTGGAAAAGCAACTAGGAGGCATTCTTTTCTGGTTGAAAGAACTCCTGGACTGACTCCGGGGATCCGAACTTCCAGAAAAACACCCTTCGTGGTACATCAAACGGATCCTTCTGCCGTCCCTATACATGAGTCGGGTGCCTTTGGGAATTTGTCCCTTGCACTCCCGACAGGTGTAGCCATTTCTTTCTGCAATTTTGGAGTTGACAGTCCAGTATTCCATTTTTATTAAGCTGAATTACAAATTTCTAGGTAGATTCTTTCTAGTTGTTTTCGGACTTTCTTCATTTCTGTCCTCAAAGAAGGTTGGGTTGCCCAGCAGTCCTTCATTACCTTAACTAATTTGGGGTACTTAAGTTCAAAGTCCCTTTCAATGTTAGGTTTGCGTTGGTTTTTGGTGAGTTCAAGGTAAAAGGACCTTTTGTTAAGTTTTTCGCCTTGTTTCACTAAGTAGTGGTAAGGACTGTTCATACACAAAATACTGTACATAGTCATTCCGAAGCTCCACACATCGGACTTTTCATCAGGGTTGTCGCCCACTATTTGTTCAGGCGAGCAAAACATAAGGGTGAATCCTGGCTTGGAAAAGGTCCCTACTTCACTCAGTCCGAAGTCTGCAATCTTAAGTTGCAAGTCTTTAGTCAAAAACATGTTGTGGGGTTTTACGTCGAAGTGGAAGATCCTTTTAGCGTGCATGAACTCAAGTCCTTGGGCAGCTTCTTTCAAAAGCCGCACTTTTTCGGCCAAACTAAGGGAGTGGTGCTTTAGGTACTCGTTGAGTGCTTTGTTGGCGCAGTACTCTTGAACAAGTCCGAACTTCCCTTTTTGGAACTCTACAACTCCTAGAGACTTCACGCAGTTCTGGTGCTGGAGGAACTTTGAAATGTTGAGTTCCTTGGCTAGTCTGGCTTTGGCTTTGTCAAGGAGTTTCTCTTTGGGGATCTTAATAGCTACTTCTACTCCGTAAAGTTGGTTCTTGTAAACGTAGCCGAATCCCCCGTGTCCGATATTCAGTGAAGAACTATTTATTTGGGGAAAGTCAAAGGCTTTGATAGGTATTTTGTCTTGGAGGGATATTGTGTGGATGTCTTGGTTCTTCGAAGCAACACAGTTCTTAATTATGTCATTTAGTTCGCTCCTCATCTTTATGCAGTACTTCGAAAGTGAGCTTGAGTTGCTTTGCTTCAAAACCAAAGTTAAGTCTTTGGGCACAAACCTCACTTCGAAAGTGCTGGGGTCCAAGGAAACGTGCTGGCTTGGGAACTCTGTAAATTCGTAGCCAAGTTTGTAGACCAAAATGATTTTCTGTTCAATAGAAGTAATGCTTTGGTAAGGAACCTCCTGCATACTTATTATGCTGTGCAAATTTGCTTGACAAGACCCTGTGTACACTAGAGTCTTGCTAGTGTAGTCAATCTTTAAGTTTGAAAGGTCAAATAGCCGGGCAAGTTCCCAGTGCTCAAGCATTTCCTGGACTAGTTTTAACTCTGTTTCAAAGTCGAACTTCTGAGGTTCTATTTCGAGGGGGGCTTTGCGGGAATTCTTAGACATTTCCTTGTCTCTGTGTTCACACTGAGTAGCAAGGAGCTTAGTGTCAATTGACTGGGGGTTTTGACTTTCAATGATCCGCACTACTCCGTAGGCGTACTTTTTATAAGTGCCCAAGGCAATAGAAATACTGAAGTTCAGTGCTTTTTCCTTGGAGGAAGAGTCCAAACCCCTGTAGTACACACTAGACTCAAACATCAACTCGGAACTACCACGGAAGTTAAAGAACCCTACCTGGAGTCCGTAGTTAGACCTTGTGACGAACTCGACTGCTTTCTGCAACTGTCCTCCTTCTGAGAACTTGTAAGGGTTGTTGTTATACGAAAACACCACTTTCACAACGAAGTTGCCAGAAAAGACTTCTATCAAGACAGGGAAGGTTTTCCATTGCTCTTCAGTGCTAATTCCTTGGTTAGTGATTCCAAACATAATAATGGTTTTTTTGGCTGTTTTGCTCAGTCGGAACTTAGTGAATCCTAAGTTATTGACGCACCTCTTGGCAATTTCAACCATTTCAGAGCACTGGTAGTCTTGTTCCATTATGTTCGAATATGAATTATAAAGATTTATTATTTACTACAACTAGTTAAATGTCTTACTAACATTAATATGACCTCCGAGTTGCTCGGGAAAGCCACTCAAGAAGTAGTCACCAACGAAGTCTACACTTACACAGCTCCCTGGAACGTCTTTGCCTTCAACTTTTCGTGTAATCCCCACGAAAGCTTCCGGTTGGGCGTAAGTTCCTTTTTGGAAGACACAGAAAACTACCTGCAGCTCATCAAACTCGATCCAGTCCAGAACAAATTTCGAGTAGTTGGACAAGTTCCCCACGGCTACTCACCCACCAAAATCCAGTTCATTCCTGATCTGGAAGGAAACTACTCAGACATGCTAGCCACTTCCAGCGACTCTTTGAAGCTTTGGAATTGTAATGGAGGTCTTAGCTTAGTGTCTGACTTAGTGAATACCCGCTACACACAGTACTCAGGGCCAATTACTAGCTTTGATTGGAATCCCAACAACTTAAGTGTAATCGGGACTGCAAGTATTGACAAAACCTGCACAATCTGGGACGTTGAAAACGAAGTAGTGCTTAAGCAAATTCTTACACACAACAAAGAAGTCAACGACATTGCTTTTGGGCACGACTCCAAGGTATTTGCTAGTGTTTCAGCAGATGGTTCACTCAGAAGGTTTGATTTGAGGGACTTGAGTCAGTGCACTATTCTCTACGAAAACAGAGACTGCAGCCCTATAATGCGAGTGGCTTGGAACAAAGTAGACCCCCACTTCCTTGCAATTATTTCAATGGAGTCGCCTTTAGTAACTGTGCTAGACACCAGACACCCAGGAGTTCCTATTGTGCAGTTGTGTGGACACTCCAAGTACGTGAACTCTATTGCCTGGGCTCCTAACTCTAACTGCTACATTTGTACAGCAGGGGATGACTGCCAAGCTTTGATTTGGGACCTTAAGCAAACGACTGGTCAAGTTTCAGCTCCCATGATGATGTATAACTCAGAAGCTGAAATTATGATGCTGAACTGGTCAGCTTTGCAGCAAGACTGGCTAGCGATTTCTTTTGAAAAGTCTCTGCGCTTATTAAAGCTTTAACCAAACTGCTCCTAACACAATAAGTAATACTACTTTCCAGTGCAGCAGTGAGTTCCAGAAGTCAAGGTGCTTTTTGGCCGAGAGGACCCAGGTTTCTTGTTTGTTTAAATAGTTTATTTTGGAGTTTAGTAGTTGGTTTTCTTCAAAAAGTGAGGTTTCGTGTGCAGAACTTTCAGTTTGCATTGTTCTGGAGTCAATGCAAAGGTCCTGGGTTTTAAGTAAGTTCTTTAAAACCCTTTGCAGGTTGTTTTCTCTGACTCTTAGGTTTAGTTTTATGTTTTTGGCTTTGCTAGTTAAGACTTTGACTTGGAGTTTCAAAGACTTTTTTTCTTGAGTGATTTGGTTCAATTCAAACTTGACTTGTTCTAGCTTTTGAGAGTTAGAAGTGTACTCGGAGTAAACTTTGTCACACTTTTGGTTTTGTTTTTGGAGTTTTTGTTTCAGGAAACTAACTTGGTTTTCAAGGGTCTTTAGGGTTGAGTTGTCTGGACCCGCCCTAACTAAATCCATATTTCTTGAACAGTTGTATGACTCAGCTGCTCTGAAACTAGATTCAAATAATAAATATGTCAAGAGAAGAACTGTGCTACCAGGCAAAACTTGCAGAACACGCTGAGCGCTACAAGGACATGATCGGGTATATGAAAAACCTTATTGAAGACGTTGACGGAGAACTCAACGATGACGAAAGAACTTTACTCAGCGTAGCTTACAAACAAGCAGTGGGTGAGTGCAGGACGGCTTGGCGGACTATTTCTTACTACGAAGAGAAAATGAAGGGTAGGGGCTCAGAGCACCTGGGACTCATTGAAGACTACAAAATTAAAATCAGAAACGACTTGGACAGACTTTGTGGGGAGCTAATTGACTTAGTAGACCACAAGTTGCTTAAAGAAGGTGAACCCACAGAAAGCAGAGTGTTTTACTTGAAGATGAAAGGAGATTACTACAGGTACAGGTCTGAGGCTGGAGAACAAGAGCCTGTGCAAAACGGACTCCAGGCTTACCAGCAAGCTCAGGAAGAGGCTAAATCCCTCCCTGTTAACAACCCCATTAAACTGGGACTGCTGCTTAACTTTTCAGTGTTTTACTACGAAGTTATGAGTGACACTGCCAAAGCCTGCGAAATGGCCAAAAGCACCTTTGAAGAAGCCATGCCCACTATAGAGGACTTAGACGAAAGAGCCTATAAAGAAGCTTCAAGCATTTTAAGTCTCCTGAAAGACAACCTCACTCTGTGGAGTAACGAGGAGGATTAATTTAAGTTTAGGCACTTTGAGTTTGGTTTTCAAGTCGGTTGCAAGCAACTTGTTTGTTGGTGTTGCTGATTCTGGTCTTAGAGATTTCTAGGTATAGTTCTTCGATTTCTTGGCTCTTTGCTTCTAGTTGTTGTTCTAGTTCGAATACTTTGTTTTGGCAAGCAGTGACTTCCTAAGTAGTTGTTACTGCTTCGTTCAGCTTTGACTTCTGTATAGAAAAAGCACACTCACTTTGCATTGAAATCTTTTCCTTTTCCAGGGCTTTTAGTTGGGCGTGCAGGTCTTCTTTTTCTTGAGTCAGTCGTTTTATTTCGAGTTTGTGGGTTTCGTTTTGTTTGTCCAGGATGTCTTTAGCACTTTGTTTGTCGCCTTTGTTTGGGTCGAAGTAGTTAATAGCAGCATCGAGTATTCCCAAAAACCCTTGTCTGTTTTCTTCCATTTGTGTAAGTAACTCCTAATGGATTTAACTAGTAATCATAGCAAGACAAATATAAATGTACGGAAAGGATTCTAGGAGTGTGTCGCCTTTTGGTTCCAGAGTGTCTCCTACTTGGCTTTCAAACAAGCATTTGATAAGGCCTGAGTCCAAAACCAACATGTTTTTGTCCGACAACGAACGGTTTGATAAGGAGTTTTGGAAAGTTGACAAAGTGCAGAGAGAACAAGAAAGGCAAAGGAAAGACAGAGCAATGTCCATCAGACGCGAAAACCACTACGAAAGAGAACGTGCTCGGCAGGACCAAGAACTAGCTAGGGACTACAAGGACCAACTAAAGGTTAAAAACAAATTCATCAATCTGATGGAGAAAGGCAAAAGGAACGTAAAAGCAGCTTACAACCCTGTTACTCTGGAGTACGATAACACTGCCCTGGGAAGCCAACTCAAAAAATTAGACGACTACAAAAATTACCGGGCGGGTTTGAGGCACTATAACTTGGACGTAAGAATTAACTCTGGATACAACATTTTGACAGGGCACCCAAGAATGCCTCCTAGAGTGCCTCCAAAGCCCTTAATAAGCTAATTGAGTAATACATATTTATAATGCGCAGAAGCTTCGGATTCTTGAAAAATCTAAGAGAAAGGTGGAACAACTTGAGCTTGAACAAAGAACTTGTGGGGGAAGACATGTACGGAAACAAGTACTACCAGCACTTCGACGACATGAACTTGCCTTCCAAGCGAGAAGTTATTTACAAGCAAGGATTGTACAATCCCATTATGGATCCAATCTGGAATGACTGGCTTAAAGGAAAAGACAGAGAGCCTCCCTCTAAGGAAGAAACTTCGAACTCCTACCAAGCCTACCTTAGCCGCAAAAAGATTGGGGACGACTGGGACGCCCATGATGAAGAAGTCATGTCTAAGTTCCGAGAAGCTTTCAAAAAGGCCAACCCTCCCAAACAAAAAGAATTCAAACCCGAAACTTGGAAACCCAAGAAACCAAAGTAACTTTAAATATAATCGGTTGTTTTTTCTGCGTCTTTAGGAGTTGCTTCTTCTTTAGGTTTGAAAAAGTTCTTCATTGCGTTGCCAAAACTAGGGTCTTCAAATCGCTAAGTAACTCTTACTGAGAAGTTCCTGGCGGTTCCCCAGAAGATCACAGCCAAAAACAGCCAAGAAATGCAAATTATCATTCCGAAGTGCATGCTTACTTCGAACAAAGCTCCTAAAATGTAAGGAGAAGGAAAGTCCCCAAACAAGTGCATGATGAAAAAAGCAATTGCGTTGGCCTGGCCTCTAAGTTCACTCGAAACACTATTCATAAGTGCTACCCCAACAGGCCCTGTGCCCCTGAGTAAAACTTACATAAACAAAAAGAACTCACTCAACCCCAAAAACACCACAAACACATAAATCTGCTTAATGGCAGCCGAAACCATTCCCATAATGACTCCAGTAAAGGTCACACACACCAAAACACTCAAGGACTTTTTAACTCGGTAGTAGTTCAGTTCCTTTTCTGACATTTCGCCCCTTTCGTGTTGGTCTGTATAAGGCTTTAGCCGNCTGTCGGCAACATAAGANCCCGTTAANGTTCCAATTAGTCCGCACACAATAGTTATGCCTCCCATGATGATAGTAGAGGCACCTTTGCTAACTCCATAATAATCATGGACGTAGTCAGGTCCCCAAAACGCTAGTCCTCCTACTGTAAAAGTGTAAGCTGAATAACCCAAACTAATGAATACAAAGATTGGGTTCTTAAAAAGCATAACTAGTTGCTCCTTAAAAGTCCAAGTTGCCCCACTTTCAGAAAGTAACTCTGAGTTTTGGTCATTATTTTTCCTCACAGCAGCCATGGAGGGGTCTTTGTACATGATGAAAGCTATTAAAATGAAAGGAAGCATAGCAATTGCTTCTATTCTGAAAGTCCAATGCCAGTTCAGTGCATTGGCCGAAAAGTTTCCGTACACAAACCCTATTGCAACGCCTATGGCTACACAGGAGTAAAAAATAGAAAGCCACAGAGTCTTCTTAGAAGGAGGGGCGTTGTCGATTATGCAAGGAGGAGCTAAACTGACGAAGGATGCTTCTCCAATGCCTGTAAAAGCTCTGGCAATGACCAAGAGAGTGTAACTATTGACTAGTCCGGCTGCCAGCACAGCTAAGGTCCAAATGCTAAGGCCTATTCCCATCAAGGAAAAAGGATGCACATACTGGGAGTTGTAAGCAAATATCGGACTGAAAATCATATAGCCAAACATAAAAGCCGAGCCAAGAAATCCAGCTTCAGAATCTGACAAACCTAGTCCGCCATCGTCTTCTTTCAAAATTGCCACAAGACCTGACACTGCTCCTCTGTCAATGAAAATCAAAAGATTCAGCGCAGTCAAGTAGCACAAAGTCATCACTGGACCCAACTTTAAGAAACCAAAAGTGCACTTGACCATTTTTACAACACTGAACTCTTTGTTCAACAAGAGTCTACAAACCCTTTCTTTGAGAACTAATATTATGTAATAATTTATGGACACAACATCAGCTCCCCAGATAATCGAGCACACTTTTGAAAACTTGAATTTTACTCCGTTTGACTGCAAATGGGTTCCTTGCAGCTCTAGGTTTGTAGTTTCAGGCCAAACCCCATCTGCTAAGGGAATCCTCAAGATCTACCAATTAGACCAAAAAGCCGACAACAAGCTTAGAGTAGTTAGGGAGTTCACCAAAGGCTCAGGTTACAAAAGCGGATGCTTTGGGGCTTCTTCACTCACCGAAAGAGCGATTGCTTTAGGCGATTTTTCTGGAAACCTAAGCATTATGGACTTAGAGACTTGCCAAGAGTCTTACAGCGTGAAGGCCCACGAAGGAATTGTTTACTGTGTAGAGGGCGCAGGCGGAACTGGTTATGGGGCACCAGAGATCATAACTGGAGGAGCTGACGGGTGTGTAAGAGTCTGGGACCCCCGCCAGAAAGAACCCGTGGTTTCTTTGGAGCCTGCTCAAGAACTGCGTCCTGACGCCTGGGCTGTAGACTTTGGGAACTCTTACAACGACAATGAACGGGTGCTTGCAGCTGGCTACGACAACGGTGACCTTAAACTCTTTGACTTGCGGACGAACTGCTTGATTTGGGACACCAACTTGAACAACGGAATATGTGGACTGCAGTTTGACAGAAAAGACACGATTATGAACAAGTTAGTGAGCAGCACACTTGAGGGAAGGTTTTACGTTTTCGACATGAGGACCTTCAACGCTGAGGAGGGTTACGCTTGCCTTAACGAAAAGCCCCACGCCGCTACTAACTGGGGAGTCAAGCATACTCCTCAAAACAGAGACTTGTTTGTGGTTTTGGGGGGCAATGGGAGTTTGAACCTTTACAAGTACAACTACCCTTCCCAACGCAAAACTGAAGACGCTTCTGGGAACCCCAAAGGAGTGCCTGGAAGTGTAACTTTGTTGAATCAAAAAGAGTTGTCAACCCAGCCCATTGCTGCCTTTGACTGGAATGCTGAAAAACTAGGACTTGGAGTTTGTGTGTGCTTGGACCAAACCATGAAGGTTCTAATTGTCACAAAATTAAACCTTTTTTAGTTTACTAACTTAATGCAGCTAGAGTTCAATAACAGTCAGCCATTTTTTTCAAGTTAAAAATTCAGTGAAATTTGGGTATAATAATAATAAACTAATGAGAGAAATAGTGCACGTTCAAGCTGGCCAGTGCGGAAACCAAATAGGTGCTAAGTTCTGGGAAGTGATTTCTGACGAGCACGGAATTGATCCTACAGGGACTTACCACGGAGATTCCGATTTGCAACTAGAAAGAATCAACGTTTACTATAACGAAGCTACAGGGGGCAGGTACGTGCCTAGGGCAGTTTTGATGGACTTAGAACCTGGCACAATGGACTCCGTCAGAGCAGGTCCCTTTGGGCAATTATTCAGACCTGACAATTTTGTTTTTGGTCAGACCGGAGCGGGAAACAACTGGGCTAAGGGGCACTACACAGAAGGAGCTGAATTAATAGACACAGTGCTGGACGTTGTTAGGAAGGAAGCTGAGGGCTGCGACTGCTT
>PR_CR_10_Liq_1_inCRDRAFT_1000796_pt1 | contig 19010 bp, 12 predicted proteins | sample PRCRCaboRojoPR_3_FD_10241 | JGI IMG/M metagenome (IMG submission 10241)
GCGCAGGGAGCCGAAAACCGGGGAGCGTAGTCGTTCTACGTGACCCGGTTTTCGGCTCCCTGCAACGCCGCATGGCGCGTCCGGAGGCGTCCGCAGCGGGTCGGTGGGTTTCTTCACAACCTCTCAGCCCGGTCCGGCCGGCTCAGGCATAGCGGCGGTCTTCGCCGGCACCGACAACATTGTCCACACAGCGACCGCAAAGGGCCGGATGGTCCGCATTCGCGCCCACATCGGCGCGGTGGTGCCAGCAGCGGGTGCACTTAGGGTGCGGGCTGGCGCTCACGCCGATGGCGAGGCCGTCCACCTCGGTGTCCGCGGCGGTGGGTGGGCGCGCCGCGAACGGCTGCACCCGCGCCGCCGAGGTGATGAGCACGAAGCGCAGCTCCTCCCCGAGCCGGGCCAGGGTCTCCGCCAGCTCTGGGGAGCAGTAGAGGTCCACCTCCGCATCCAGCGAGGCGCCGATGAGACCGTCCTTGCGGGCGGTCTCCAGATGCTTGCCGACAGCGGTGCGCACCGCGAGCACCCGCGCCCAGTAATCCCGGTCGCAGGGGTCGTCCGCATCCAGCGCGAACAGCCCGCCGTACCAGGTTGCGGTGAAGACGTGCGCGTCACGCTCGCCCGGGATGTGCTGCCAGACCTCGTCCGCGGTGAAGCTCAGCACCGGTGCCAGCCAGCGGCTCATGGCCTCGACGATGTGGTACATGGCCGTCTGGCAGGAGCGCCGCGGCAGGCTGTCGGGCTGGGTGGTGTACTGGCGGTCCTTGATGACGTCGAGGTAGAAGCCGCCCATGTCCACCACGCAGAAGTTGTGCAGGCGGTGGTAGGTCTGGTGGAACTGGTAGTCCTGGTAGGCGGCGGTGATCTGCCCCTGGAGCTTCAGGGCACGGTCCACCGCCCAACGGTCCAGCGCCAGCATGTCCGCGGGCGCCACCAGGTCCGTCGCCGGGTCGAAGCCATGCAGGTTGGCGAGCAGGAAGCGCGCGGTGTTGCGGATGCGCCGGTAGGCGTCGGCGGTGCGCTTCAGGATCTCGTCGGAGACGGCGATCTCGCCGCGGTAGTCCGTGGCGGCGACCCAGAGCCGGATGATGTCGGCGCCCAGGGTCTTCATGACGTCCTGGGGCTTGACCACGTTGCCTAAGGACTTGGACATCTTGCGTCCCTGCTGGTCCACGGTGAAGCCGTGGGTCAGCACCTGCCGGTAGGGTGCGTGCTCGCGCATCGCCACCGAGGTGAGCAGACTCGACTGAAACCAGCCGCGGTGCTGGTCGGAGCCCTCCAGGTACAGGTCCGCGGGCGCCGAGAGGCCCGGCCAGCCGCCCTCGGGGTCGTTGCGCTCCAGCACACAGGCATGGGTGACGCCTGAATCGAACCAGACATCCAGGGTGTCCTGGACCTTGTCGTACAGGGCGCCCTCCGCCTCGCCCAGCAGATCCGCCGGATGCAGCTCGAACCAGGCGTCGACGCCCTTCTGCTCGATGCGCTCGGCGACGGCCGCCATCAGCTCCGCACTGCGCGGGTGCAGCGCGCCCGTCTGCTTGTGCACCAGGAGCGGGATGGGCACGCCCCAGGTGCGCTGGCGCGAGATGCACCAGTCCGGACGGTTGCGGACCATGGCGTCGATGCGCGACTCGCCCCAGTCCGGCATCCAGCGCACGCGGGCGATCTCCGCGAGGGCCGCCTCCCGCAGTCCCTGCTGATCCATGCTGATGAACCACTGCGGCGTGGCGCGGAAGATGATGGGGGTCTTGTGCCGCCAGCAGTGCGGATAGCTGTGCTGAAAGCGGGCGCCGAGCAGCAGGGCGCCGCGCGCCTTGAGCGTCTCCACCACCTGCTCGTTGGCATCCCAGACGGACTCGCCGGCGAACAGCGGCGTGCCCGGCAGGAAGCGCCCGTCCCCGCCCACCGGGTTGTCCACTGCGAGCTTGTAGCGGCTGCCGACGATGTAGTCGTCCAGGCCATGACCGGGGGCGGTGTGCACGGCACCGGTGCCGGCCTCCAGGGTCACGTGCTCGCCAAGGATGACGGGCACCTCGCGGTCGTAGAAGGGATGCTGGAGCTTCAACCCCTCGAAGGCATCGCCGCGGCCATAGGCGATGACCCGGTAGTGCTCGATGCCCCAGCGATCCATGGTGTCCCGGAGCAGGCCCTCGGCGACCAGCAGGCGCTCGGGGCCGTGCTCCGTCGCGCCCTGGCCGTCCGTCTGCACCAGCGCATATTCCAGCTCCGGGTTCAGGGCCACGGCCTGGTTGGCGGGCAGGGTCCATGGCGTCGTGGTCCAGATGACCACGGACATGGGGCCGTCACCATGGCCGTCCGGCACCGAGTGGCAGCGGGCGAACAGCGCCTCCTCGTCCAGCACCTGGAAGCGCACGTCGATGGCCATGGAGGTCTTGTCGGCGTATTCCACCTCGGCTTCGGCCAGCGCGGAGCCGCAGTCGATACACCAGTGCACCGGCTTGCTGCCCTGGTGGATGTGGCCGCGCGCGAAGATGCGCGCCAGGGACCGCACGATGTCCGCCTCGAAGCGGAAGTCCATGGTGAGATAGGGCTTGCCCCAGTCGCCGAGCACGCCCAGGCGCTTGAAGTCCGCCCGCTGGCCGTCCACCTGGCGCGCGGCGTAGTCCCGGCAGGCCTGGCGGAACTGGGTCGCGCTGATCTTCTGCCCGGGCTTGCCCTTCTTCTTCTCCACCTGGAGCTCGATGGGCAGGCCGTGGCAGTCCCAGCCCGGCACATAGGGGGCGTCGAGCCCATCCAGGGTGCGGGCCTTGACGATGATGTCCTTCAGCACCTTGTTCACGGCGTGGCCGATGTGGATCTCGCCGTTGGCATAGGGCGGGCCGTCGTGCAGCACGAAGCGCCCGGCGCCGGCGCGGGCGGCGCGCACTTGCCCGTAGACGTCGTCCGCCTCCCAGCGCTTGAGCATCTCCGGCTCCCGCTGGGCCAGATTGGCCTTCATCGGGAAGCCGGTCTTCGGCAGGTTCAGGGTGTGCTTGTAGTCGGTCACGGCGATACTTCCTCGGGCCACAGGCCGCTGCCGCCGGCTCAGGCCCGGCAGAAAACGCTCAAGAATATCAGAGATGTCGGCGGGGCTTCGGGGAGGCGATACCGCTCACGGTCGCGGGTCGGCTCGCGGGACAGCCATCGCGCAGCGAGCGCGGCGCGGCTACGAGCGCAACAGGGCACGGCGACCTGTCCCGCCTGTTCGCCCGCGCCAGCGCGATTGCCGATGCTCCCCCTGGTGCCTAGACTCTGGCGAGGCAGCAGGCATGGCTCGCTTCAGTCGCTCGGAGCCCCAGCATGGCAGATTTTGACCCACCCGACAGCATCACCGCCTCCGCGATCTCGGCGTTCCGCGCCAGACTTCAGGACCGCTACGGCAGCCGCCTGGTGGGATTGATCCTGTTCGGGTCCAGGGCCCGTGGCGACTACCGTCCCGACAGCGATGCCGATGTGGCGGTGTTCCTGGACGACGTCGACCATCCAGTCGCCGAGCAGATGGACCTTGCGGACGACGCCTACGCGGTCTTCCTCGACACCGGGGTGCTGGTGCAGCCGTGGGTGTTCGCCGGGCCTCCGCTTGATACAGCAACCGACGGGGATTCGCCGCTGCTCGCCGCGATTCGCCAGGACGGCATCGTTCAGTGAGTATTGAACGTCAAGTCCGGAAAGCTGCCGCCGGAGCTTGGTAGCACGCTCGCCCGACTTCAGCATCTGCGCTTGGTGGCGGATTACACCCTGACACCTGTCGGGGCGAGCGACGCCGGCCGCGCCTTTGCTGAGGCTGAGCGCTTCATCGCGCGCGCCCGCGGCTTCGTCGGAAGCGGACCTGAGCCCCAGTAGTCGGGCCAATCCTGGCAAGCCCTGAGTTGTGCAGCCTGCATAGCCGCGTGAAACGAGCGAGCCGCTCGGCTTCGATGATCGGGACGAGCGCGACCATGATCGCCCTGGTACGCGGCAAAATGCCCGGCCTCGCTGAAAGCGTGGTTGCCCATTGCTGCGTTGCGTGAAACTGAATCCCGCGGCCGAGACAGCCGGCCTCACCCCGCCGCCTCCGCCGCCGCAGCCCCACGCCCGGCCTCCCCACCGCGCCGCGCCCAGATGCGAAGCCCGATGAACACCGCCACCAGCACCGCGAGCATGCCGACGAGCCACAGCGATGCCGTGGTCGGGTCACGGGAGAAGGTCGCGGCCTGGTAGAACACCGTGGCGGTGATGAAGGCGATGCCGGTGGTCCAGACGGAAACGAAGGTGGCCCAGGCGGCACCGGCCTCGCGCACGATGGCGGCCACCGTGGCCACGCAGGGGAAGTACAGCAGCACGAAGAGCAGATAGGCGAAGGCGCCGGCGCGGCCGTCGAAGCGGGCCTCCATGGCGCCGAAGGTACCGGCCTGCACGCCCTGCTCAGCGCCCACGCCGGCGCGGTCGCTGAGGTCGCCGACGCCGAGCCCGAGCGGGTCCGCCAGGCTGCGGCCCAGCTGCGCGAGATTCGCCGGGATGGTGGCCGCGGCGGCGGTGAGGGCGGCGGGGAGATCGAACGGCGCCGGTGCCGCCGCCTCGCTGCGCGCGCTGCGGGCGGCGGCGTCGTCTGCGGCAATGCGCCCGTACATGGCATCCAGGGTGCCGACAATGACCTCCTTGGCCAGTACGCCGGAGAAGATGCCGAGCACCGCGGGCCAGTTGTCCGCTGCAATGCCCATGGGCGCAAACACCGGCGTGGCCGCGCGGCTGACGGCGGCCAGCACGGACTCGTCGCTGTCGGTCTCACCGATGCTGCCGTCGGTGCCGATGGAACCGAGCAGGCTCAGCGCCAGCACCATGACGACGATGACCTTGCCCGCGTCGCGCAGAAACAGCTTCACCCGGTCCCAGGTGCGCAGCAGCACGCCGCGCAGCGTGGGCCTGTGGTAAGGCGGCAGCTCCATCATGAAGCCGGTGCTGGTGCCCGACAGCAGGGTGCGCTTCATCACCAGCCCCGTCAGCAGGGCAACGGCGATGCCGGTGAGATAGAGCGCGAAGACCACGTTCTGGCCCTGCTGCGGAAAGAAGGCCGCCGCGAACAGCACGTACACCGGCAGCCGGGCGCCGCAGGACATGAAGGGGTTCATCAGGATGGTGAGCTTGCGCTCGCGCTCGCTCTCCAGGGTACGGGTGGCCATGACCGCCGGCACATTGCAGCCGAAGCCGACGATGAGCGGCACGAAGGCCTTGCCGGGCAGGCCGATGGAGCGCATGGCCCGGTCCATGACGAAGGCAGCGCGCGCCATGTAGCCGGAGTCCTCCAGCGCGGACAGGAAGATGTACAGGCTCGCGATGATGGGGATGAAGGTCGCCACCACGGTGAGACCGCCGCCGATGCCCTCGGCGAGGGCGATGCGCAGCAGCTCCGGCGCGCCCAGGCCCGTCAGCAGGGCACCGAAGCCGTCCACGAACAACGCCTGGGCGGCGCCGTCGAAGAAGTCGATGAAGGCGCCGCCGATGTTGATGGTGAAGACGAACATCAGGTACATCACCGCCAGGAACAGCGGGATGCCCCAGCGGCGGCTCAGCACCACGCGGTCGATGGCGTCCGTCATGTTGCGGCCCACGCGACCGCGCTGGCGCACCGCACCCTGGGACAGCGCATGGGCGTGCCCGAAGCGGGCATCGGCGATGTAGAGGTCCGCGTCCTCGCCGGTGCGCTCGGCGATGGCGGCGCGCCAGTGCGCGGCCTGGGCCAACAGCTGGCCGTCCGCGAGCGCGCGCGCGGCGGCGTCGTCCTCCAGCAGCTTGAGCGCCAGCCAGCGCGCATTGGGGTCAGCGCCGGCGGCACTGTGCCCGGCAGCGGGCTTGGCGCCCTGGCGCGCATAGCCTGCCGCCAGCTCGGTCACGGCCTGGTCGACGACTTCCTCGTGCGCCAACGGGAAGCCGCCGCGCTCATGCCCGTCCACCACCGCCAGCGCCCGGGCGCTCAGCTCCGTAATGCCCTGCTTGGTCACCGCCACCACGGGCACCACCGGGCAGCCCAGGCGCTCGGCGAGCTGCGCCGTGTCGATTTCGATGCCGCGCTTGGCGGCCACGTCCATCATGTTGAGCGCCACCACCACGGGCACGCCCATTTCCAGCAGCTGCACCGACAGGTACAGGTTGCGCTCCAGGTTGGCGGCGTCCAGCACGTTGACGATGAGGTCCGCCTCGCGGGAGAGCAGATAGTCGCGGGTGACCCGCTCGTCCAGCGAGCTTGCATCCAGGGAGTAGATGCCCGGCAGGTCCACCACCCGCACCGGACGCCCGTCCAGCTCCGAGCGCCCCTCGCGGCGCTCCACCGTGACGCCGGGCCAGTTGCCGGTGGTCTGGCGGATGCCCGTCAGCGCATTGAATAGCGCCGATTTGCCGCAGTTGGGGTTGCCGGCGATGGCGAAGGTGAGCGGGCGCGCCGGGGTGCGGCGGCTCGGGCGGTGGGGGACGGGGTCTGCGGGCATGACTGCAGGCTCGACGCTGGGGCGCCCCGAGGCTCGGGTGGAGCCGGCCGGGCGCCGGGTTGACTCGAAATGACGGAGAACGGCCGCCGGCCGCTGCCCGGGTCAGCCGGGCGGGTGAGTCGTTCGGATTGGCTGAGGTCGGGCGCTGGGGTCGGGCGCTGGGCTCGGGCACTGGGCTCGGGCACTGGGGTCCGACGCTGGGGTCCGGCGCTGGGGTCCGGCGCCCGAATCAGGCGATGGGCTGGCTGCCGTCACCGGCGGCGGGTGGCAGCGGCACCACCAGCAGCTTGTCGACGATGCCGCCGCCGAGGGCCACACGGCTGGCACCCGCGGCCACCACCAGACCCCGCCCGCGGCGGTGCTCGACCCGCAGCTCACTGCCCACGCGCAGGCCCAGGGCACCCAGCTTACGCCGGAGGTGGCGGCCGCCCTGGATGGCCGCCAGTCTCGCCGTGACGCCGGGCGCGAGACGATCAAGACCCATGGCGTCCGCCTGCTGCGGGGCCGGCTGCTGGTCAGGAGAAAGATGCTGCTGCATCGCGTACTGACGCTCCAGAGGATGAATGCGAACGATTCTTTTTGATGCTAGTACGCCGCCGGCCCACAGGAAACGACAAATGCCGGCTTGCTGCGCTGCGTCAATATCGGGCGCCGGCGCGGCCGGATGCTAGGGAGCGCGGCGGCCGTGGCCGGGGAAGCGGTCAGTGCACCGCCTCTTCAGCGCCCTGGCGCATGGTGGCGGAGAGCTCGGCGTAGGCATCCTTCCAGGCGCTGCGGACCTCGGGCGTGAAACGCGGCCCCAGAGCGTCGGCGAAGCTGTCCAGCAGCACGGCGGCGAACTTCTCGTAATCCGCGTCTTCCACGCCATAGTCGGCATGGCGGGCGCCGACGGTCTTGATGAGCGGCACCACCGGCTCGGGGTTGTCCAGCGCGCTCACCACGGTGTTCAGCATGGTGACGAACAGCGAGGTCTGGCGCTCGAGATCGCCCTTGAACAAGGGGCGCAGCTCCGGGTGACGGACGAACAGCCGGTGATAGAAGCTCGCGCAGACCTCCTTGCGCATCGGGACGATCTCGGCCCAGGAGTCGCGCACCAGCGCGGCGGTTTGCGGATTCATCGCGTGCGTACCGGTGGATGGTTATGACCGCGCCAGGCGGGCGCCGCCGGCGGCTGCAACCGCTGCGGCGCGCCAGGCGCTGCCCCTGACCCGATACTAGGCGAGGGTTTGCAGGGGTTCAACGCCGGGAATACCGCTGCCGAGCCCCCAGCGGCCCCCTATCCTGGGCCATCCCTGCCCTGGGCGGCGGCTTTTCGAGCCAGGCCCCGCGAATGCTCAGCCGGTGCTTGAGTTAAGATGGCGGGCTGCGGTGGCCGGGGCGCGACACGCGCGTACCTCGGGCCCGAGCAATCAGAAGTCCGCAGCACGACGAACGAGGCCAGCCCATGTCCGCACTCCTCCGCCACCTGACCGTGCAGGAGGTCGCCGCCGCCGCCTTCGCGCTGTTCGCCATCTGGATGGCGGGCCAGGTGCCCTCGGTGGAGATCGCCTGGGTGGTGGCCATCCTGACGCTGACCATTTACCTGTTCGCCTTCGAGGTGGTGGGGGTGGACGTGGCCGCCGTCACTGTCATGGTGCTGCTGGGGCTGACCACCCTGCTCGCACCCCTAATGGGGCTCGACGCCGGGCTGGTGCCGGTGAGCAACCTGTTCGACGGCTTCGCGTCGAACGCCGTCATCTCCATCATCGCCGTGATGATCATCGGCGCCGGGCTCGACAAGACCGGCATCATGTCGCAGGTGGCGGCCTTCATCATGCGCATCGGCGGCAGCACGGAGACGCGCATCATCCCGCTCATCTCCGGCACCGTGGGCGTGATCTCGTCCTTCATGCAGAATGTCGGCGCCGCGGCGCTGTTTCTGCCGGTGGTGAGCCGCATCTCCGCACGCACCCGCCTGCCCATGAGCCGCCTGCTGATGCCCATGGGCTTCTGCGCCATCCTGGGCGGCACCATCACCATGGTGGGCTCCAGCCCGCTGATTTTGCTGAACGACCTGATCCTCACGTCGAACAAGACGCTGCCGGAGGGCGTGGCGCCCATGCCCACCTTCCAGCTCTTCGATGTCACACCCATCGGCCTCGCGCTGCTCGCCGCCGGCATCGCCTACTTCGTCATCTTCGGGCGCCTGGTGCTGCCCTCCCGCGGTACGGACCTGATCCAGGCCACGGACCCGAGCCAGTACTACGGCGAGACCTACGGCTTCAGCGACTTCACCGTGCGCGAGGTCCGCGTGCCCACCGACAGCCCGCTGGTGGGCACCAGCGTGGACGACATGGAGCGGCACTGGCACGTGCGCGTGGCGGCGGTGGAAAAAGGCGACGGCGTGCGTCTGGGCTCCGCCGGCGTGGACCGCAGCTTGGGGATAGAGGCGGGTACCTTCCTCGGCCTGCTGGGCGGCCAGGAGCAGTTCGATGCGTTCGTCGCGGAGACGCGGGTGGAGGCGAAGCCCGAGGCCGAGGTCTTCGCCGAGGCCCTGTCACCCGCCAAGGCCGGCATCGCGGAGATCGTCATCCCCCCCGGCTCCAGCCTCATCGGCAAGTCCGCCCGGGACGTCTGGATGCGCAAGGTCTATGGTCTGTCCGTGCTCGCCATCCGCCGCGGCGACGACACCCTGACCTTCGACAAGGGCGGCGTGCGGGACATGCCTTTCAAGCCCGGCTACACCTTGGTGGTGCACACCACCTGGATGGACCTCGCGCGGCTGGAGAAAGACCGCGACTTCGTCGTCGTCACCACCGAGTATCCGCACGAGGAGCTGCGCCCGCACAAGGTGCCCATGGCGCTGCTCTTCTTCGCCATCACGCTGAGCCTGGTGCTGTTCACGGACCTGATGCTGTCCGTGGCCCTGCTCACGGGCGCCGTGGGCATGATCTTGACCGGCGTGCTCTCCATCGACGAGGCCTACGAGGCCGTGAGCTGGAAGACCGTCTTCCTGCTCGCCTCCCTGATTCCGCTCGGGCTCGCCGTGGAGAGCACCGGCACCGCGGCCTGGATCGCGGATCAGACCCTGACCGCCCTCGGCGACGTGCCCATCTGGGTGATCCAGGCGGCCCTGGCGGTGCTGGCGACCTTCTTCACACTGGTGATGTCCAACGTCGGCGCCACCGTGCTGCTGGTGCCGCTCGCCGTCAACATGGCCCTCGGCGCCGGTGCCAACCCGGCCGTCTTCGCCCTCACCGTGGCCATCGCCACCTCCAACTCCTTCCTGATCCCCACCCACCAGGTCAACGCACTCATCATGGGTCCCGGCGGTTATCGCGTGCCGGATTACATGAAGGCAGGCGGCATCATGACCGTGCTCTTCCTCATCGTCTCCCTGCTCATGCTGAATCTGGTGTTCTGACCGCGTGCAGCGCCAGAAACCCGGCATCCGCCTTGGGCTCCAATTGCGCCCGTCCGAGCGCACGCAGCGCCGGGAACAGCAGGTCCTGGCAGCGCGCATAGCGGATCGCGTAAGCATCCAGGCGCTCCTGGTCCGACTGCGGCATTGCCGCCAGCGCCGCGGGCATGAGTGGAAAATGCTGAGCGACCCCCTGATGCGTGGCCGCAAGCCGCGCCGCTGCCTGCTGCAGGGCCGCGAGCGTCTCGGCGAGTACCGTGACGCGATCCGTCACAGCCGCTGGCCCTCCGCACGGGCCTGCCGCATGAAGGCCGTGGGCAGGTCGCGGCGCACCACCAGGTCCACGGGCCGCATCAGCCGCTGCTGAAGCTCGGCGCGCAGTGCCTGCTGCGCCAGGAAGAGGTTTGCCGGCAGCGCCTGGGCGGGCTCGACGTAGAGGTCCACGTCACCGCCGCGCGCCGCATCATCCAGCTGCGAGCCGAACAGCCAGACTGCGCTGCCCGCGCCGAAGTGGGCTGCGACGGCGCTGCGGATGATGGCGATGTCGGCGTCGGTGAGGCGCATATCCAGCAGTTGGAACGGGCGTCTTGAGCGGTGTCAAAGGCTTAGCAGAGGCATCAGGCGGCGCGGCACCTACCCAAGCTCAGGCACCGTGAATCGGGCCGTCAGTGGGCCACAAATGGAGACACCGCCGCGGCTCAGCCCTTCCACCAGCCTGCCGGCGCGTCCGGCAATGATTCGTCAAGCGCGGCGTCAGCGTCTTCCACGTGCCGGCGGCGAGCCGCGTGCTGCGCCGGACAACATAGACGCCTGCAGCTGCACCGGCAAGTGGCGGGCTGCGGCGCCGCTGACCTGAGCGGGCGCAGGGAGCGCGCCTGCCTCTACCGGGAGTCAATCGACCGTCGAACGGCCATCCCCGGCCGGCGCGTCGCGCAGGCGATCTCCTGCAATCCGCGCACGCAGCTGCGCATCGGAGAGTCGCCGGCCGTCGGTTGCCTTCGGCACCCGATAATCGCAGCCCTCGCGCCAGCGGTTGCAGCCGAACGCATGGCGGCCCTCGATGATGCGGCCCCGGCCGCACCGGGGGCAGGTGAGTGGTTGCCTTTGCAATGACTCGGCGCTGGCGGGCTTGTCTGCGCTTCCGCCTGGCGGCTCCGTGGTATCAGGGTCGCGCGGCGCTGCATCAGCCGATGATGGCGTGTCGAAGTCGAGGCCCACCTTGCCCCGATCATCGAGCCGCAGCCGCGCCGAAAAGACCTTACCGGTCTTGGATTTCAAGTCATCGATCTGCGCGGTTACGCCTTGCTCGATAAGCTGCGCGATCTCATGCTCGGTGAGCCGGTGGCCGGCGATGGTCTTCCAGATGGTGAAGCCGCAGCCATTCCGCCAGCGTGCGCAGCCGAAGGCCTTGCTGTTCTCGACGATCTCGCCCGCTTTGCAGACGGGGCAGGTGCCGAGGCCGGTGGCCTTCGCCTGGGCATCATCGGCGGCGCCCTGGCCCGGATTGGCGCCGGACCGGTCGCGACCTGCCCGGCGACCACCGGCGGCGCGGGCGCCGCCGTGCCTGGCGCCTCGCCCTTTGCCGCCGCCGCGCTGCGGCGCCGCGGCCCTTGCCGCGGCCACCTGCTCCGCCGTCATCGCGGGGCCTGCGGCGACCTGCGGAATCAGCGCCCGCACCTGCGCGCAGATGTCCTGGTAGAAGGCGTCCGCGTCGGCGCTGCCCTGCTCGATGTCCTTGAGCCGCTGCTCCCAGGCGGCCGTCAGCTCGACGCTGCGCAGCGGCTCCGCCACCAGCGCGATGAGCGCCTTGCCCTTGTCGGTGGCCCGCAACTGCTTGCGCTGGCGCTCGATATAGCCGGTGCGCAGCAGCTTCTCGATGATCTCGGCGCGGGTGGCGGGGGTGCCGAGGCCGGAGGATTTCATGGCCGCCGCCAGGGCATCGTCGTCGATCTCCCGTCCGGCGTGCTTCATCGCGTTCAGCAGCGTGGCATCGTCGTACGGACGCGGCGGCTTGGTCTCGCGCTCCACCACGTCCAACGCATCCACGTGCACGGTCTGGCCCTGCTGCAGCGGCGGCAGGGGGCGGTGCTCGGAGGCGGCAGACTCGGCCTGCGCCTGCTCGCCGTCGCTGCCCGAGCCCTGTTCGCCGCCGATCCCGGCGGCTTGCCCGGCGACCGCGCGCCGGCGCGGCTCCACCCGCTTCCAGCCCGGAGCGAGCTCGACGCTGCCCTTGGCGACGAAGGTCTCGCCGCCGATGTCGAGGGTCACCCGCGTCTCCTCCACGCGCTGATCCGGCAGGAACACGGCGACGAAGCGGGCCGTCACCAGATCGTAGATCTTCCGCAGCGCCTCCGGCAGGTTGGCCGGCGCGCGTCGCGCCGTGGGCAGGATGGCGTGGTGGTCCGTGAGCTTGGTCCTGTCCACGTAGGCCTTGCCCAGCCTGTGCCCGGCATCCAGCCGCGCGCGGGCCTCGGCGGCCAGCGGATGGTCCAGGTGGTCCAGAATCCCCGGCAGCTCCGGCAGCATGTCCTCGCCGATGTGGCGGCTCTCGGTGCGCGGATAGCTGATGAGCTTGTGGGTCTCATACAGCGTCTGCGCCAGCTCCAGCACCTTGGCCGCGGTGAAGCCGAAGCGGCGGTTGGCGTCGCGCTGGAGCGTGGTGAGGTCGTAGAGCGGCGGTGGGCGGTTGTGGCGGACCTGCTTGTCGACGCTGGTCACCGTGCCGGTGCGGTGCGGCTCGATGGCGGCATCGATCCGGGTCTTGAGCCGCTCGGCGTGGGACTTCTGGTCGATGCGCGTCTCGCCGTCCCGGCTGTACTTGGCCTCGAAGCCCTCCGCGAGCCGCGCGACGAGCTCGTAGAAATAGGCCTTGGTGAAGTTGGCGATGGCCGCATCCCGGGCGACGATCATCGCAAGCGTCGGCGTCTGCACCCGGCCGATGGTGCAGAGCACCCGGTTGTGCACCGTGTAGGCGCGGGTCAGGTTCATGCCCACCAGCCAGTCCGACTGGGCGCGGGCGCGGGCGGCGGCGGCGAGCGGCGCATAGTCGTCGCCGGGTCGCAGGGCCTGGAAGCCGGCGCGGATGGCCTCCGGCGTCAGGCTGGAGATCCAGAGCCGCTCCATGGGCTTGCGGCAACGGGCGTGCTCGACGATGAGGCGGAAGATCAGCTCGCCCTCCCGGCCCGCATCCGTGGCACAGACCACGCGCTCGGTGTCCGCAGCCGTAAGCAGGGCCTTGACGATCTTGAACTGCGCGCTGGTCTTCTTGTCGGTGCGCAGCCGCCAGCGCGCCGGGATCATCGGCAGCTGGCCCAGGGACCAGCGCCCGGCCCAGTCCGCGCCGTAGTCGTCCGGCTCGGCGAAGTGCACCAGGTGCCCGAGCGCCCAGGTGATGCACCAGCCGTTGCCGCGCAGGCAGCCCTCGCCGCGGGTGGAGGCACCCAGCACCGCGGCGATGTCGCGGGCGACGCTCGGCTTCTCGGCGACGACGACGGTGGTCATGCCGGGAGCTTAGCCGAGATGGGCTGCGCTGCGCCTGGAGCGCCGAGTTTCACTCGGCCCCGGGGCCGCCGAGCTTCACTCGGCCCTGGGGGCGCCGAGTTTCACTCGGCCCTGGGGGCGCCGAGTTTCACTCGGCGCACTGCCGACGCCGAGTTTCACTCGGCGCACTGCCGACGCGTCCCAACGCCGGGCAACACCTCCCCCCGGCGAGCGGGTCGAACCTGTCGCGAACCCGGCGCTTCCTGATCGCCCCGGGGAGCGCCGACTGGAAGTCGGCGGCCCCAGGCCGGGCCGAGTGCAACTCGGCGCTCCATGGCTCAGCCCAACAGACTGTTGCCGAGCAGCGGCGCGATCACCAGGCTGACGATGGCCATGACATTGATGAGGATGTTCATGGATGGGCCGGAGGTGTCCTTGAAGGGGTCGCCGACGGTGTCGCCCACCACCGTGGCCTTGTGGGTGTCCGAGCCCTTGCCGCCGTGGTTGCCCTTCTCGACGTACTTCTTGGCGTTGTCCCAGGCGCCGCCGGCGTTGGCCATGGTGAGCGCGAGCAGCACGCAGCCCAGCAGCGCGCCGCCGAGCATGCCGCCGAGCGCGGCGGGGCCGAGGACGAAGCCCACCACCCAGGGTGCGGCGATGGCGATGACGCCCGGCAGAATCATCTTCTTCAGCGCCGCGGTGGTGGCGATGTCCACGCAGCGGGCCGTGTCCGGCTCCGCCTCGCCGTCGAGCAGGCCCTTGATCTCCCGGAACTGGCGGCGGATCTCGTTGATCATCTCGAAGGCGGCGTCGCCCACCGCCTCCATGGTGATGGCGGCGATGGCGAAGGGCAGGATGCCGCCGACGAACATGCCGATGATCACCAGCGGGTCGCTCAGCAGCAGCTCGAAGCCCGGCACATGCAGCGACACGCTCTCGATGTATGCGGTAATGATGGCCAGCGCCGCCAGCGCCGCCGCGCCGATGGCGAAGCCCTTGCCGATGGCCGCGGTGGTATTGCCGAGCTCGTCCAGGGAGTCCGTGATGCGCCGCGTCTCCACGCCGAGCCCCGCCATCTCCGCGATGCCGCCGGCGTTGTCCGCCACCGGCCCGTAGGCATCGATGGCCATGGTGATGCCGACGGTGGCGAGCATGCCCACGGCGGCGATGCCGACGCCGTAGAGCCCCGCCAGCTGGTTGGAGACGAAGATGATCAGGCTGATGGTGAGCAGCGGCACGATCACCGAGCGCATGCCCACGGCGAAGCCCGTGATGATGACCGTGGCGGGGCCGGTCTCGCCGGCGTTGGCAATGTGCCGCACCGGCTTGGCCGAGGTGTAGTACTCGGTCACCAGCCCGATGACGATGCCGCCGAGGGCGCCGATGAGCACCGCACCCCAGACGGCGCTCGCCACACCGGTGCCGACGATGACGCCATAGGCCACCAGCATGAACAGCACGCTCGCGCCGATGGTGCCGATGCGCAGCGCGCGCTCCGGTGCCTGACTGGAGAACTGGCGTACCAACAGGATGCCGACGATGGAGCAGAGCAGGCCCGCGGAGGCGAGGCCCAGCGGCAGGAACATCAGCGCGGCTCGCTCGCCCAGCGGGTCCATCACATCCGCCGCCAGCGTCGAGGCGATGGCGATGGTGGCGATGATGGAGCCGCAGTAGGACTCGAAGATGTCCGAGCCCATGCCGGCCACGTCGCCGACGTTGTCGCCCACGTTGTCGGCGATGACGCCCGGGTTGCGCGGGTCGTCCTCGGGGATGCCGGCCTCGACCTTGCCCACCAGGTCTGCGCCCACGTCGGCGCTCTTGGTGTAGATGCCGCCGCCGACACGCGAGAACAGCGCCACGCTGGAGGCGCCCATGCCGAAGCCGTGGATGGCGTGCGCCGTCTCCGGGTCACCGCCGAACAACAGATACAGGGTGCCCAGGCCGAGCAGGCCCAGGGAGGCCACCGCGAGCCCCATGATGGAGCCGCCGAAGAAGGCCACCGTCAGCGCCTCCGCCGGGCCCTTGGTGTGGGCCGCCACCGTGGTGCGCACATTGGCCCGGGTGGCGGTGCTCATGCCGATGAAGCCGGCGAGCGCCGAGGCCACGGCACCCACCAGGAACGCCAGCGCCGTCTTCCAGCCGAGAAAGACGTACAGCACCACCAGCAGCACGGCCGCGAAGAGGCCGAGCATGCTGTATTCCCGACGCATGAAGACCATGGCGCCGAGGTGGATGGCATCACCGATGGCGGCCACCTTCGCCTCGCCCTTGGGATAGGCCATGACGGTGCGATAGACGACATAGGCCGTCGCCAGGCCGAGGACCCCCAAAAGCAGGGGGATGAGAGCATTCAGGCTCATGGGTCAATGACTCCCCGTGGTGCTCACTGTTGTTGTGTTGGTTTCCCGCGGCGGTGTCCGTCCGCTCGTTGTCGGGCCCCTTGGCGGGCCTTGCGGTCGGTGCAGGCACCGTGGCGGCCGGCGTGCGGCACGCAACGCGTCACCGCGCCGCCCGCGGGCGACGTGATGGCGGCCGGCACCATGCCCGGCCGTCACATGGCACGCCAGAAGTGGTAATTGCTCGCTTCGATCTCCGCCATGGTGGGCATGGGGAAGAAGCGGGTGGTGTCCTGCGAGGCGAACATGAACCCGTGGCGGATGAGCTTGTACGGGATGCTGTCGAAGCCGCTGTCGAGGCGCAGCCCCTTGGTGTCCTTCTCCGGATGCTCGCGCAGCTCCATGATCGCCGCCCGCAGGTTCGACGGGTGCAGACCCGGGATCGGCGNGTGCATGGTGGGGCGATTCTCGAACTCCTGCAGGAAGTGCTCGATGTCCAGCTCGATCTGGGTGTAGAACTGCTTGGGTGCGCCCTTCGGGAAGTCCGGATCGGTGACGTACTTGCCGAAGGCCGGGAAGTCCAGCCGCGACATGATCAGCATCCGCAGCGGCGCGATCTCCGCATAGATGCGCAGGAAGCCCGACTCATGGGTCTTGTCGTAGGGGGCCGCCTCGAGCTCCAGCACATAGCCCTCGGGCGTGCCCAGGATCACGCGCTGGATGGCGTTCAGGTCGATGTGCTCCAGCACCCGGTAGGTAGAAATGAACTTGGTCGCCTTGGGGCGGCCGTCCTCATGCGGCTTGAGCTCGGCGAGCGCCTCGTCGATCTTGAAGTACGGGTGCCGGTAGGCGATGTCGATTTCCGCAAACACCACCTTGCCGGCGTAATAGCGCAGGGAGCCGGAGGTGTAATGCTTGGCGAAGGCCTCCGCGTCCAGCTGCGAGGCCACCAGCGCCGGGTTCGGGGCCAGAATCTGGTAGAGGTGACTGTCGTATTGCATGCGCAACTCCAGTGGTTGGCTTCGCGGCGCCGCCCCGGTCAGCCCCGTTCAGCGACGGCGCAGCCCGGGACACGGTGGTGAGCGACCGAGCCTTGGGCACGGCAGGACGCCCAGGGCAAGGCCACCATCCGCAGCGCCATGACGGCGGCAGGGCATTATGCCGCGTCGGGCCTTGGGGGGAACCCCAGAACCCTGACCGAGATCATGGCGCCCGGTTGCCGCGGGCGGCCGCCGGACCCGGCAGGGGGTCCGCGACGATGCGGCTCACAGCTGCGCCGCGGCCACGGCGTCCCAGAACGCCCGGTGCAGGCTGCGGGAGGCATCGGCATCGATCCCCAGCTCGATCAGCGCACGCCGCGCGCTCGCCGGCGCTCCGTTGCGGGTCGCCGCATCCAGCGCCCGCTTGAGCGCATCCGCGCCCGTCACACGCTGATGCACCAGGCCGAAGGCCGCCGCAAGGCCGGCGAACCCCGGGGCCACCGGCGTGCGCCACAGCGGCTCGAAGCCCGGCAACCCGTGCTGGGGCAGGTAGTCGAAGATGCGCCCGCCGCCGTTGTCGATGACGATCAGCGGCCGGCGCAGGTGCTCCGCCAGCAGCCAGCCGCTCAGGTCGTGCACCGCGGAGAGATCCCCCAGCAGCCCCCAGCAGGGCGGCCCGCCGTGGCAGAGCCCGGCGAGGCTGGAGAGCTGGCCGTCGATGCCGCTGGCGCCGCGGTTGCCGTGCACGGTAAGTGCCTCGGCGCGACTGCCGGACCAGGTGTCGAGCTGGCGGATGGGCAGGGAATTGGCGCAGAGGAGCGCCTCACCGGGCGGGATGTGCGCGAGCAGGGTGCGGATCATCTGTGCCTCGCACCAGGGCGCGTCGGCGAGCCGCGCCGCGGCGAGCGCCTGGACCCGGTGCTCGGCCGCCTCCCATCGCGCCGCCCAGGCGGGGTCCAGGTCACCCGCCGGCGTCAGGGCCGCACAGACTGCCGCCGGGTCCGCCACCAGGCGCCTGAGCACGCCATGCTCCGGGTCCCGCCAGCCGCCGGCGGGGTCCACCAGCAGCGCCGGTACACCGGTGAGCCAGCGCCCGAGCACCTTGGACACGGGGGCGCCGCCGAAGCGCAGCACCCAGTCCGGGCGCAGCGCCCGGGCCGCAGCGGCGTTGCGCAGCAGGGCATCGTAGTGCGTGAGCACGCCGTCCGCCGCGGCGCCGAAGCGCAGGCCCGAGAGCGGGTCCGCCAGCACCGGCAGCGCGAGCCTGCGCGCGGCCTCGCGCAGCGCCGGCGCGAAGTCCGGGCGGAACAGGCCGGGGCCGACCACCACGAGCCCGCGTCCGGGCGGCAGCGCTGCGGCGCACGGGCCGGCGTCAGGCGCCGACTGTTCCGGCCAGCCGCGCGCCGCGGTCGATGTCGTGACTGCCTCGGGCAACGCCGTATCGCAGTCTGGCGCAGGCACCAGCGGCTCCGGGAACGGCAGATTGATCTGCACCGGCCCCGGCCTGGGGCCCAGGGCGACGGCCGCACAGCGCCGGCCGAGCGCGGCGACGGCCGCGAGCGCGGCGGCATCCGGCTGCGGGAGCCCCGGATCGTGCGCCTCGCGCGCGAAGGCGCCGAAGAGCCGCGTCTGGTCGATGGTCTGGTTGGCGCCGAAGCCGCGCAGGGTGGGCGGGCGGTCCGCGGCGAGCAGCACCAGCGGGACGCCGGTCTCGCTGGCCTCGATGACGGCCGGATACCAGTGCGCCGGGGCCGAGCCGGAAGTGGCGAGCAGGGCCACCGGTCGGCCCGAGGCGCGCGCGGCGCCGAGGGCGAAAAAGCCGGCGCTGCGCTCGTCGAGGATTGGGATCAGCTCCAGCTCCGGCGTACGCTGGGCGGCGAGCACCACGGGCGTGGAGCGCGAGCCCGGTGAGAGCACCAGCGTGCGCAGGCCGCCGGCGGCGAGCCCCGTCAGCAGCGCCCGCGCCCAGCGCAGGCTGATGCAGGCCGGGTCCGGCTCAGGCATGGCAGCCACGCTGACCGCCGGCACCGGCCCCGGGCGCGCGCGGCGCGCGCCGTCGGACGTCACGCATAGCGCAGCGCCGAGAGCATGGCGGCGAGCTTGGCCTCGGTCTCGGACCACTCGGCGGCGGGGTCCGAGCCCGCCACGATGCCGGCGCCGGCGAAGAGCTCGGCCTGGGCACCGTCGAGCTGCGCACAGCGCAGCAGCACCCAGAGCTCGCCGTCGCCGTCCGGATGCAGGATGCCGGCGGCGCCCGTGTACCAGCCCCGCGGGAAGGGCTCCGCCTGCCGCAGCCAGGCCTGGGCATGGCTGCGCGGCTGGCCGTTGGTGGCGGGCGTCGGATGCAGTCGGGCGG
>PR_CR_10_Liq_1_inCRDRAFT_1000797_pt1 | contig 19002 bp, 20 predicted proteins | sample PRCRCaboRojoPR_3_FD_10241 | JGI IMG/M metagenome (IMG submission 10241)
TCGAGCCGCTGGCAATTCAGCGGCCCGAAAACGGCGTTCTCGGGTTGCCTGCGATTTCCCACCCATTACCCGACCCTGCGCTCGCGTACGCCGCCGACCCTGCGCTCTCATCACCCGTCGACTGTCGGCTTACGCTGTCGCTGACGCGGCCTAGGGCGCGATGGATGGCGGGCATGGGGGTGGCTGCGGGCGGCCTGGCTGCCTGGCGGCGCGGCAGCGAACGGCGCAGCGGGCGCTGGCGCCCGTGGCGGGCTCTGGTGCCTGGCCGCTGTCCGGCTGCCCGCGGGTGAGCCTGATCCAGGTGAGGGTCGCCACGGCGTCCGCCAGCTGCGGATAGACGGGACCAATGCCCGCGAGCCAGAGCTTGCCTGAATGGCCCGCGGCCCCGCGCGAGCGGCTCTGCGGCCGTCAATCCGTCGCCGCCGTCGGGTCCCAGCTCGGTATCAGCTCGGACTCCCGCCATTCCTCGCGGACATCGTCCATGTCCTCGTCCGTCGGGCCGTAGACGAAGTCTCCCGTGACCATAGCCAGTGCCGGGCGCCGTCGCACAATGGCCGCCACCGGATTGTCGCTCCAGAAAGGCACCCGCCATCATGGAGACGGCGGCGGCAAAGGCGCCGGTGATGCCGGCCACCAGCACCTGGTCGGTCTGGTCAGTGGCTGCAGCGACACCGAAGACGAGCCCGAAGACGGACACCGCGCTGTCTTCCATGCCGAAGACGACGTCGCCGGCGGAGGTCTTGAGGGAGCTGCCCAGGCGGGCGACGGGTCCGGGCATGGCTGAATGCGGGACTGACTCTGCAGGTGGGGATACGGCGGTGAGCGCTGCGTGCACGGCCGCCGGCGTCAGGCGCCCGTATGCAGGCTTCCTGCCAACGCGCAGCGGCAAGGCTGCCCCGTCGGCATTCGCCGGACCCCGGGGGAGGCGAGCCGCCGCCAGGCCGGGGAGCCGTGGCGCCGCCGGGGGATTTGCCCTTGCCAGCGGTGGCAATGCCCACTTCGCGCCGCCGCGCCGGGGCCTGCGCCGCATGCTCCTGCGTGGCTGGGGGCGCGCACGACGGCCGGCCGCCGTCCCCCGCGCAATGGCATAAGCGTTGCTGCGTTCTGTCCCGGCCATGCACGGCGCCGGCGACCATGGCGTCTACCCCTGTGGGAGAGGACGGAGGACACAGATGCGCGAGCTGCATATCCAAGTGCCGCGGGGCCGGGGCGGCGAGGTCGCGGCGGCGGCCCGCGAGCTGGTCTTCTCCCTCACCTCCGGTGTCGTTGTCTGGGTCGCATTCGCCACGAATATCGTCCACCTGCTGGTGGCGGCGATGCTCATCGCGCCCTACGCCGGTCCCGCCATGAACGCGGCCATCGGTGCCGTCAGCGGGGATCTGAAGCTGCTCGGCTCCAGCGTCCTGCGCTACTGGGCGGGACTCGCGGTGGCGGTGGCAACCTCGGCCCTCGCCACCTGGGGCACAGGTCTGCTGGGGCCGACGGCACTGATGGTCGATGTCTCGCTGATCATGGAATCGGCGCTGGTGCTGGCGCTGGTTTCCGGTGCGGCCGGTGCCGTGGGCCTGGTGCAGTCGGAGCGCGACAGCCTGGTGTCCACCGCCGCCGTGGGCATGCTGGTGGCGGTGTCCCTGGCGCCGCCGGCGGGCCTGCTCGGCGCGGCCCTGGTGCTCGGGCGCTGGGAGATGGCGCGCAGCGGTCTGTTCCTGCTCGTCCTGCAGTTCCTCGGCATCCTGCTCGCCGGGGCGCTGGTGTTCTGGCGCTACGGGGTTGCGGCGAGCGGACCCCGCTTCGGCCGCAAGCGCCACCGCGGCGGCATGGCGGCGCTGGCGGCGACGGCGGCTTGCCTCATCGGACTCGTGCTCTGGCAGTTCGGCGGCGACGCCGGGCTCGAGCGCCTCAGTATCGTCCGCAAGGCGCAGGAGCTGGCGGAGGATGCCGTGCAGCAGCAGGGGGCGGCGCGAGTGCTGGAGGCGAGCTTCCGCTTTACCGGCCAGCGCCAGGCCGGGCAGGCAACCCTGCTCGGGCAGATCTATGCGCAGCCCACGGGCGATGCCGCGGGTGGGTCGGCGGCCGCGCAGGACCTCGCAGCCCGGCTGCGTGCCGAAGTGGAGGCGGCGCTGGTGGACCGCTGGCGGGGCGTGGAGCCGCAGGTCAGCGTGAGTGTGATGGATTGAGCCGGACTGCGTTCTCGGTCATCTCCCGCAAGCAATGCAGGCGCGCGCGCCGGCCGCCGGCATGGATACTGCTAAGCCAGTTGGGGCACACACCTGCGTTGCCCGGGAGGAGACCGCATGAGCGAGGATGTCACCGGCCGCGTGGCCCTGGTCACCGGCGCCACCGACGGCATCGGCGAGCTGACGGCGCGGCGCCTCGCCGCGGACGGCGCCACCGTGCTCGTGCACGGGCGCAACCCGGGCAAGGTGGAGCGGGTCGTCGAGATGATCCGCGGCGACGGCGGCGACGCGCAGGGCGTGGTGGCGGACCTGGCCGCAGTGGCGCGGGTGCGGCGGCTCGCCGACACGGTGCTGGAGCGCACACCCCGCCTCGATATCCTGATCAACAACGCCGGCGTCGGCGACCCGCGCGGCCCGCGGCGCGAGAGCGACGACGGCCATGAGCTGCATTTCGCCGTGAACGCGCTGGCGCCGGTGCTGCTCACCCGATTGCTGTCGGATCTGCTCGCGGACACTGCCAGGTCCCGGGGCGAGGCCCGGGTGGTCATGGTCGCCTCCGCCGCCCAGAGTCCCATCGACTTCGATGACCCGCAGCTCAGGCACGGCTATGACGGCATGCTCGCGTATGCGCAGAGCAAGCTCGCGCTGGTGATGGCGACCATCGAGCTGGCCGAGCGGCTGCAATCCCGCGGCGTCATTGTCAACGCTCTGCATCCAGGCACACTGCTGGATACCAAGATGGTCCGCGAGGGCTTCGGCCGCGCGCACGGGCCGGCGGCGGACGGTGCCGAGGCCGAGGTCCACCTGGCCACGGCCTCGGCGCTGGCGGGCGTGACCGGTCATTACTTCGACCGCTTCGAGCGCGCCGAGCCCGCTGTCCAGGCCCGCGACCCGCAGGCGCGGCGGCGGCTGATGGACCTCATCCGGCAGCTCACGGGCGCCGGCTGACCGCCGCCGTCCCGCGGGCGGCGGACCTACTGCACATCGCGACATGCCTGAGCTGCGGATCAGCCCCTGGGACATCGCGGTGGTCGCCGTGTACGTGATCGGCACCCGCCTGCTGTTCGGCTGGTGGGCGGCGCGCCGCGATCCTGTCCAGCCTGGAGGCCATCTTCAACTCCGCGGCGACCCTGTTCACCATGGATTTCGTGCGCACCTTCCGGCCCGCCACCAGCGATGCCGGGCTGACCCGCTGGGGCCGCTGGTCCACGGTGGGCTTCATGGTCGCGGCCATCCTGTGGACGCCCGTCGTGCTGAGGTTCCCGACCCTCTGGCAGTACCTCCAGTCCTTCATGTCCTATATCACGCCGCCGGTGACGGCCGTATTCATCATCGGGATCTTCTGGCGGCGGGCCAACAGCGCCGGCGCCATGGCCACCCTCGCCGTCGGCGTGCCGCTGGGCATCCTCGGCTGGATGACCAACGAGCTGTTCGGCCGGCTGTCGCTCCAGTACCTCTACGCTGCCGGGATCATGTTCGCGCTGAGCACGGCGATCCTGGTGGCGGTGAGCATGGCGACGCGTCCGCCGGACCCCGAGCAGGAGCAGCGCTGCACCTGGGGGCGCACCCTGTGGCGCGAGGAGACTCGCGCGCTGGCCGGCACGCCCTGGTATGCCAACTACAGGCTCATGGCCCTGGGCCTGACCCTGCTCGCCCTGGCGATGGTGATCTGGTGGTGGTGAGCGCCGGCTGCCCACCGACCCAGGGCTGCAGCTGCGCGAGCTGATGCAACCGCACGCCGGCGCCGCCACGCGCCTGTCGCGAAACCTCTTCCCGCAGTCCCGAAATCCAGAGAAACCGTCATGAACGACGCCGCTCACGCCCCCCGCCCGCGCACCGACGCCTGGCACACCCTGACCACCGCGGAGGCCGCGGCGGCGCTGGACACCGACCCCGCCCGCGGCCTCACCGCGGCGCAGGCGGCACCGCGGCTCGCCCGCCACGGCGAGAACCGCCTCGCCGAGACCCGGCCCAGGCCGGTGTGGCTCAAGCTGCTGGACCAGTTCAGGAGCTGGCTGGTCATGGTCCTGCTGTTCGCGGCGGTGCTGGCCTGGGCCATCGGCGACCTCAAAGACACCGTGGTCACCCGCGGGCGCGGCGAGCTGCTGGTCACCGCCACCGGCATGGACACGGAGATGGGCAGCATCGCCGGGATGATCGCTGCCACGCCGGAGTCGCAGACGCCGCTGCAGCGCCAGCTCGACGTGCTCGGCAAGCGGCTCGCGGCCATCGCCGGCGCCGTGGTGCTGGTCCTGTTTGCGCTGACGCTGGCCCGGGATGCGCCGCTGGTGGACGCCGCGCTCACCGCCGTCGCGCTCGCCGTCGCGGCCATCCCCGAGGGCCTGCCGGCGGTGGTGACCGTGACCCTAGCCATCGGCATGTGGCGCATGGCCCGCAACCAGGCGATCCTGAAGAAGCTCGCCGCGGTGGAGACCCTGGGCTCCACGACGGTCATCTGCTCGGACAAGACCGGCACCCTGACCCTGAATCAGATGACCGCCCGCGCCGGCTGGTATGCCGAGCGCGCCTTCGAGATCACCGGCCAGGGCTACGAGCCGAACGGGCGCATCCACTGGCCGGCGGATGCACCGGCGCTGGAGCCCTTCCTGCTGCCCATGGCGCTCTGCACCGAATCCCGCGTCCGCGACGGCGAGCTGGTGGGCGACCCCACCGAGGGAGCGCTCTATGTGCTGGCGCAGAAGGGCGGCCTGGACCCACAGGCGGCGCAGGCGCACCACCCGCGCATCGCGGAGATCCCGTTCGACTCCGCGCACAAGTTCATGGCGATCTTCCACGCCGCCGGCGGCCAGGTGGCCATGTATGTGAAGGGCGCCCCCGATGTGCTGCTCACGCGCTCGACCCATTGGCAGGGGGCGGACGGCAGGGCGCAGCCCCTCGACGACGCCGCGCGGCGGGCGGCCGGTGCCGTGAACCAGGTCTTCGCCGACAACGCGCTGCGCGTCCTCGCGGTGGCCTGCCGAAACATCCCCGCCGCGGACTTCGACCCCGGCGACGTCCTTTGGCAATGGGCCCAGGACTGGACCTTCCTCGGCCTCGCCGGGCTCATGGACCCGCCGCGCCCGGAGGCCGCCCAGGCCATCGCCCGCTGCCGCGCCGCCGGCATCCAGGTGAAGATGATCACCGGAGACCACCGCATCACCGCCGCCGCGGTGGCCCGGGAGCTCGGGCTCACGGATGCGGCGGACGCGGTGGTGACGGGCGCCGAGCTGGACACCATGAGCATCGACGATCTCGCCGGGCGCATCGACGACGTGGCTGTCTTTGCACGGGTGGCACCCCGGCACAAGGTCGCCATCGTGCAGGCGCTGAAGGCGGACGGCCATGTGGCGGCCATGACCGGCGACGGCGTCAACGACGCCCCGGCGCTCAAGGCCGCCGACATCGGCGTCGCCATGGGTATGACCGGCACCGCGGTGACGCGGGAGGCGGCGACCCTGGTGCTCACCGACGACAACTTCGCCACCATCGTCCGGGCGGTGGAGGAGGGGCGGGTCATCTACGACAACATCGTCAAGTTCGTGCGCTTCCAGCTCTCGACGAACATCGGCGCCATCCTGACGGTGCTGGGGGCCACACTGCTGGCGCTGCCATCGCCCTTCACGCCGATCCAGATCCTGTGGATCAACATCATCATGGACGGGCCGCCGGCCATGACCCTGGGCGTCGAGCCGGCGCGGCCGGGGCTCATGGCGGAGCCGCCGCGCCCCCGCGGTGCGCAGATCCTGTCCGGTTGGCGGCTGCTGCGGCTGGTGCTGTTCGGCACGGTGATGACGGCCGGGACCCTGGGCCTGTTCGTCTACGGCCTGGAGCAGCATGCGGAGCCGGTCTATGCCGTCACCCTGGCCTTCACCACCTTCGTGCTGTTCCAGTTCTTCAACGTCTTCAATGCCCGCGCCGAGCAAGGCAGCGCCTTCAACGCCAATTTCCTGCGCAACCGCAAGCTGTGGCTGGCGCTGCTCGGGGTACTGCTGCTGCAGGTCGCCGTGGTCCACTGGCCGCCGGCGCAGGACATTTTCGGCACCACGGCGCTCCGTGCCGGTGACTGGCTGCTGGCGGCGGCGGTCGCCTCCAGCGTGCTCGTGCTGGAAGAGCTGCGCAAGCTGCTGTTGCGAGCGCTGCGGCGCCGGGGTGCGCCGGCGGGCGCCGTCGAGGCACGCTGACCCGCTGCCGCGGGCCCTGTCCGGGCGCCGCCGCCGGCGGCGCTGCATATCCCCCCCGACTGAAAACCACCGAACAGGAGGTCCCCCGAGCGCCGTCGGCACACCGCAGGCGCGACGGCGTCATGGAGCGGATGGCGCCCTTCATCGGGCCCGTGGGGGGTNCCCAGCTGCCGCCGACGGAGCCGCCGAAGCGCTTGGAGCCGCCTGCGGACAAGCCGGCGCCGTCGGCGCGGCAGCAGAGCCCCGGCGGCGCCTGAGCGCGCGCCGTCGGCGCCGGCAGACCCCGCGGATACTGCGTCAGCACGTCAAAGCCCGCATGGAGGCGGGCCGCGGGGCGGGCTCAGCGACGCCCGACGGCGAGGACGTCGAGGTAGGTGGCGTGGAAATCCGGCCGGTCCAGCAGGTAGGTGTCGGCGCCGGGATCGCACAGGCGCTCGAAGCGATCGCGCATGGCGGGGGCCAGGTAGGGTGCCGCCTTGGCGCGCAGGTCGTCCAGCAGGCCGTCGAGGTAGCAGCGCTCGTCCCCGTCGAGCGGGGCCCGGCGCATGGTGGAGAAGGGCTGCACCGACACCGTGTCCAGCGCGGCGTCCTCCAGCAGCGTCGCCAGCCGGCGTGCAGCGAAATACTTGCCCGGGCCGTTGGGCCGCCGCTGGAGTGCGCGCAGCTGCGCCTGCTGCAGGGCCAGCTCCAGGTCCGCCGGCCAGGGCAGCACCACCCGATGCAGCGAATCCTGCTCCAGCACCGCCACATGGCCGCCTGGGCGCACCACCCGCCGCAGCTCGCGCAGCGCCGTCATGGGCTCCGGCAAGCTGTACAGGCTGTGCGCGCACCAGCCGAGGTCGATGCTGGCGGCGGGCAGGGGCAGCGCCTCTGCCGCGGCGGCGCACAGGAGCACGGGCGCGGCTTTGGCTCCGCTGCCTGCGGCGGCGGTCTCGAGCTGCCGCTCGGCGAGGTGCAGATAGGGGGCCGAGATGTCGATGCCGAGCACCACACCGTCCGTGACCCGCTGCGCCAGCCATTGGGCGTGGGCGCAGTCGCCGCAGGCCACATCCAGCACCCGGTCGGCGGGGCCGAGCGGCAGGGTCGCGATCATCGCCTTGAGCTCGGCCGCGTGGGCGCGGTGATATGCGAACAGCATGGGCGCGTAGTCGGGGGCCTCTGGGGCGGTCTCCGGGCCGGCGGTTTCCTGTTGCCGCGTTGAAGCCGGCGCCGGCGGGCTCGGGCTGCTTGCATCGGGGGTCATGGGCTCTCCGGGTGTCGGTGTCTGCGCCGCCGGGTCGCAACCGGGCGGGTGCGTGCCGGCTGCGCCGCCGGGCCTGGTCCGTAGAGGGCGCGGTACCGGCGCCGTTTCAGGTCTTGTCGGCCGTGCCTTCCAGCCACCGCAGTGTCGCGACGCCGCTGACCACCGCGACGCCGGTGTTCACCGCCAGCAGCATGAGGCCACCGAAGGCCATGCCGAGGTTCCCGGACATCAGGGCAATGCCCGCGGCAGCGCCTGCGGGCACCAGGGCCAGTGCCGCGAGGACGCCGATGAGGCTGTCGAAGCGATCGCGGGACAGGGCGATATTGCCGGCAATGCCGGCGGCCGCCGCGGAGACGGCGCTGAACCAGCCCACACTGAGCCGCTCTTTCAGCAGCGGCTTGTCGAACAGATTCTCGTCCGGCGGGAAGACGTTGGTGACGTTGAGGATGAAGGTGGTCGCCATGGCGGCCAGGACCGCCACGCCGAGGCCGAGGCCCACGGCCCGCAGCGCCATCTGCACCTGCTCCGGCCTGTTGCCGACATGGGCGAAGCCGATCAGCGCGAGCGGGGAGAAGATCGGCGCGACGATCATAGAGCCCACCAGCATGGGCACGGAATTGGTCAGAAAGGCCACGGCCGCGAGTACGCCCGCGGTGCCCATCAGCACCAGGTAGTCGGTGCCCGGCTCTGCCCGGGCCATGAGCTGATCCATGACGGCGTCGGGCGCGGGGTCGCGGCGCCTGGACGCCGGGGCTGTATTCGCTTCTGGCATGGCGGCATGCTCCGGAACAGGGAAGGGAGCCTGAGTCCAAGCAAGGTCCGACCCGGGAGGCGATCCCCGGCCCCTTGGCACGCCCGCTGCAACCGCCCTGGGCATGGCGGACCCGACCTCCCATTGTGATGACGCGCCCGTGGCGGCTGTCGTCTGCCGGCGGCGCGGCCTCGGGCGCACCGGCCTGGTCCTCGGCTGGGTGGTGCTGGTGCTCCTGGCGTCCGGCGGCTGCGAGCGGATCCACAACGATGCCAGGCTGCCCATGCCAAGCGCCCTGGCGGACGCGACCCCCGTGATCTTGATCCCGGGAGCGGAGGCGTCCTCGCTGGAAACCGCCGACGGCCGAATGCTCTGGACCGGCAGCGCGGCCCATCTGCTCGACCCCAACGCCTTTGCGCGCCTCGCGGAGCCGATGATGCCGGATGCGAGTGCCTCTGCCCGCGTCGTCGCTGCGGACGTCATCCGCGGCGTCCCTGGGCAGGACTACTACGGCGGTCTCATCGAGCGCCTGGAGGCACGGGCGGGCGCACCCTGCGTGCTCCCGGATGCGGTGGGGCCGCAGACCCGCTGCGTGCTCTACCCCTGGGACTGGCGCCGGGACCTGGTGCGGGCCGCCGCCGGGCTCGACCAGCTCATCGAGCGGCTGCGCCGCACCCGCGGCGAGCCGACGCTGCGGGTGGATCTGCTGGGCCACAGCGCCGGCGGGCTGGTGGTGCGCTATTTCGTGCGCTTTGGTGGGCGGGACGTGCTCGGGCGCTCGCCGGAGGAGGTCCGGGTGGACTTTGCCGGTGCGCCCAAGGTGCGGCGCGCGGCACTCATNGGGGTGCCGAATACAGGCGCGNCCTTTTGGCTCAAGCTCATGATGCGGGGCCACCAGCTGGGTCTGGTGAGCCTGCGCCCGGAGCTGATGGCGGTGATGCCGAGTGCCTACCAGGCGCTGCCGCATCCGGACCATGATTGGCTCTTGGACACGTCGGGGCGTCCAGTGGACCGCGATCTCTATGACCCCGAGACCTGGCGTGCGCTGCGCCAGTCCATCTTCGACCCGGCTGTGCGCCGGCGCCTGCGGGCGAGCCCGGGCGGCGAGCGCCGTCTGGCCGCCATCGAGGCCATACTGGAGGCGTCGCTGGAGCGCGGCCGACGGCTGCAGCTCGCCCTGAATCGGCCGGTGGCGCAGCCTTTTGCGTATGACGTCTTCGCCGGCGACTGCACACCGACGCTGGCCCGCTTCGTCGAGGAGCGCATCGGCGGCGTGCCCGAGCTTCGCTTCGCCCCGGAAGCCATCATCCATCCGCGGCCCGGGGTGGATTATGCGGCGCGCATGTATCGCTCCGGGGACGGCTGGATCACGCGCAGCTCCGCCCTCGGCCGCGGTGCCGACGGGCGCGGCCAGGGTGCCGGGCGCGGGGTCTTTGCCATCGACAACACGGTGCTCGGTTGCGGTCCGCACGGCGGTCTGCCGGCGTTGGACGCCGTGCGCAACACCCTGGTGGGGCTTCTGGCGATGGCGGATGCCCATGCGCAGGGCCGCGGCTGGGTGCCCGGCAAAGGCGGCCTGGGCCTTGACGGCCATGATCTTAAGCGGGCTTCGGCTGCCGCGCGCCCGGCGGCGCGAAAGGGCCGGCAATAGCGGCAAGCGCAATGGTTGCCCGGTCCGGCCGTGGTGCCGTCGGGTCTGCGCCATTCGGCATGGGCTTTGCGTCAATCTCGACACCCATTGTCGATTAAGGACCCACGCATGGCCATCACTGCCACCGACCCCATCAAGATTCTTTTCGCCATTCTACTGCCGCCCCTCGGCGTCTTTCTGGAAGTCGGGCTCAAGGGCCATTTCTGGCTCAACATCCTGCTCACCATCCTCGGCTTCATTCCCGGCATCATTCACGCCCTGTACGTCATTCTGAAGCATTGACCCGCGCACGCAGCCGGAAAGCGCGGCGCCCCTGAGCCCCCATGGCCAGCGGCGTCAGCCGCTGACGATGGCGGGCCATCCTGGCCCTGACGCACAACAGGGTGGAATCGCTTGCCTCAGCCGTTCACCACGACGCCGCCATTGGGGTGCAGCACCTGCCCCGACATGTAAGAGCCGTCCTCGCTGGCGCGCGGCCGATGCCGCTGTCGCCGCCGGTGACGATGGCGGCGCGGCCGCGCAGCTTGTCGCTGCCGCGGTAGCTCTCGCGGATGTACTCGGGCTGCGGGCGCATCTCGCCCTCGCGTCCCGGCTGACGCGCTTGATGCTGGGGGGGTTGCTGTTGGTCGGCCATCGGTGAGTCTCCTCGGCAGGTGGTTCCTGGTCAGGCGCCGGCCGGCCGCTGTCAGCACACCGACGCCATACGCCGTGGCGACACTGCCAGCGCCGTGCCAGCCCCGCGCGCCATCCCCCAGCGCTATCCCCAGACGCGCCGGACGGCCTGCCCCCGCGCCCGCCATTCGGGTCAATGCAACTGCTCACGGTGGTAAAGCCCCGGCCCACCGCCGGGTTTCCGGCCCAGTGCGCCGGCGCCGGCCCACGCCGCTGCCCACATCGCAGTCTGCAGGGGGCGCGGCTGGACGGGCACAGTTCTTGATGGCCGTCAGCGTGCCTCATTGGTCCATCCACAACGAGCGGAGACAGCAGATGCCCAATCCGACCGAAACCAGAGCGGGCTCGCCCATGCAGCCCAGCGGCACCGGGTCCGGCGCGCAGGAGGACACCAGCACCAAGCTGCGCCGGGAAGCAGACGAGGCCGCCGCCGCGGTCCGGGACGAGACCGCCAAGCTCGGCGAAGATGTGCGCGCGGCGGCCGAGACCGGTGCCGAGTCGCTGCAAGAGCAGGCGGGCGCCGAGATGCAGGAGCGGCGCTTCGACGCCGCGGAGCAGGTGGACGCGTTCGCCGACGCCCTGCGCGCCGGTGTGGAATCCCTGCGCGCCGACGGCCATGAAGCCATGGCGGACTATTGGGGCAACGCCGCGGACAGTGCCGGTCGCTTCGCGGAGCGCATCCGCAACAAGCCCCTCGCGGAGGCCTGGCACGACACCGAGGAGACCGTGCGCGAGGAGCCGGCGCTCGGCTTCGGTGGCGCCATGATCGCCGGTTTCATGCTCGCCCGCTTCCTGAAGAGCTCGACCCCGGAGGCGTCGGCTGACAGCCCGTCCGCCGGTGCCCGCCGCGGCACCGCACCCACGAGCCCCGGCGCCTGGCCGCGCGAGACGCCGCGCACCCCCGCCGGCGTCACCACCCACCGCCCCCAGGTCTGACGGAGACTGACCATGAACGACCAAACCCAAGCCAGCGAGCGCCCCGAGTGGGTGCATTCCGAAAACCGCTCCATCGCCGGGCTGATGCGCCATTTCATCGACGAGCTCGCCGCGCTGCTGCGTGACGAGGTGAGCCTCGCGAAAGGCGAGGTCGGCGAGAGTATCACCGGCCTCAAGAGCGGGCTCCTGTCCATCGTCGGCGGCGCCATCGTGCTCATCGCCGGCCTGGCGGTCCTGCTCGACGCCATCGTCCTGGCGCTCTACCAGGTGCTGCCGGCCCCGCTGTGGCTGTCGCCGCTGACCGTCGCCCTGGTGGTGCTCGCCATCGGCGGCGTCATGCTGGCGGCCGGGCGCAGCAAGCTCAGTCCCCGCACCCTGACGCCCGAGCGCACCATCGACGAGAGCGGCCGCGACCGCCGCATGCTGAAGGAGAGACTCACATGAATGCCACCGCAACAGATACCGAAGCCCATGCGCGCGGCAATGGCCCGACCGACTGGCCGCGCGACCCCGATGTCCTGCAGGAGGACATCGAGCGGCACCGCCGCGAGCTCGACCGCACCCTCTCGGCGCTGGAGAGCAAGTTCTCCGCGCAGGACATCGCCGAGCAGCTGATGCGTCAGCTCCGCGGCGGCCCCGGCAGCTATTTCAGCGAGCTGTTCAGTGCCGCGAAGCACAATCCCATGCCGCTGGCACTCGTGGGCGTCGGTCTCGGCTGGCTCATGTTCGGGGGGCAGGACAGCGGCCGCGCCGGGGCGACCGGCGCCGGCGAGCGGTCGGACACGGGCGCGGCGGGCGAGAGCCCGGATGTGACCCCGGTACCGGATGACACCGCCATCGGCGACCTGTACGCCTTCTGCCTGCGCCGGGAGTATCCCTTCTACGACGACGAGGTGGAGTGCCTGCTCTACGACGACCTGGGGCCCGCGGCGGCGGCCGCCTGGACCGGCACCGGCGGTCGGGATATCGAGCCGGGCAGCAGCGGCACCCGGGACGTCCAGGGCGACGCCGGCGAGCGCTTCCGCGAGCAGGCCCGGGCCGCAGGCGGTGAGGCCAAGTCGCGCATTGATCGTACCCGCGAGCGCATGAGCGAGGCCACCGATGAGGCCAAGCTGCGCGTCGCCCGCGCCCGCGACAACGCCCGTCGCCGCGCTGCGCAGGCGAAGCGGGCCGCCGAGCGCGGCGCCCGCGAGGCGGTCCGGCAGACCAGTGATTTCGTGGACCGCTATCCGCTGTCGCTGGTGGCGCTGGGCGTCGCCGCGGGCGCGGCCCTGGGCGCCGGTGCACCCACCACCCGCGCCGAGGACCGCTGGATGGGCCGGGCCAGCGATGAGCGCATGCAGGGCGCAAGGGAACAGGCCCAGGCTGCGGCCGACACCGCCAAGCGCAGCGCCGAGGCGGCGGCGCAGGCCGCCTCCGATGAGGCCCACCGCCAGGGCCTGCACCCGCACGAGCTGAAGGAGCGTGCCAGGGAGACCGGCGCAGCCGTCTCCCGCAAGGCCGGCGACGAGGCCGAGCGGCACGGCGCCACGGGCACAGGAGTGCGCGAGCGCGCCCGGGACACGCGTGAGCGGGTGGAGGACGTCGCCGGCGCCGCGGGCGAGGCCGCCCGCCGTGAGCTCGAGCGCGAGGGCGAGCCGCAGGAAGTGCGGCACCGGAGCTGATCAGACCGGGAACGTCCGGCCAGCGCGCCGGCAAACCTCGTCACTGGTAGGTCGGGTCAGCGCTCGCGTGTCCGACGATCAAGGCGTTACCTGCCCGCTCGGGCGACGTAGCGCTGATGGCGACCTACGCGGGGTGCTTGCGCAGCCGGTACCCATGTGTCTGTTCACTGCCGTTTCTTCGCCGTGCCTTGCGCGTGCTCGGCCTGTCACTGCTGGTCTGCGTCTTGCCCGCCCCCGCGCCGAATGCACTGTCGCAAGTCGGAGGCACGGCGATTGCTTGTGGGTAGAGTCGAGAACCCTGACCCGGAGGACAGGATGGAAGGATTTACGCCCGTACTTTCGACCATCGGCGGCATCATGATCGGCCTCGCCGCCGTCGGCCTGCTCTACTTCAACGGCCGAATCGCCGGTATCAGCGGCATTATGGGCGGCGTCCTGCGCCCGCAGAAGGACGACACCCTGTGGCGTGCGGTGTTCTTGCTTGGCCTGTTCGCCGGTGCCCTGATCATGCTGTGGCTGCATCCGGCGTCATTCGATCTGCGCATCGACGTTTCCGACTCCGCCGTGATTCTGGGCGGATTCCTGGTCGGTATCGGAACCCGTATCGGTAACGGCTGCACCAGCGGCCACGGTGTCTGCGGCGTCGGTCGGCTCGCTCCGCGCTCGATTGTGGCGAGCGCCGTGTTCTTCGGATTTGCGGTTCTCACCACCTACGCGGTAAGACACCTGTGGGAGGTATTCTGATGCCTGGATACCTGTTCGTATTCTCGTCGGGCGTGCTGTTCGCCGCCGGCCTCGCGCTGTCCGGCATGACCCTGCCGAGACGGTCATCGCGGTCGGCGATCTGAGCATCGAGATACTGATGACGCCCGGCCACTCGCCGGGCGGATGCTGCTACCGGCTGGGCAACGATCTCTTCACCGGAGATACGCTGTTTGTCTACGGCTGCGGGCGCTGCGACCTCGCGGGATCGGACCCCGGCAGCATGTTCCGATCCTTGAGGAAGCTCGCCGAGCGCATCGCCGACCCGGTGATCGTGCATCCCGGCCATCGATATGCGGCTGCGGCCAGCACGACGATGGCTGAGCAGCGCCGCGGCAACCCCTTCCTGCATTTCGACGACGAAGACGCGTTCGTCGCCTTTCGGGCCGAGCACAATCGCCATCGGCTCCCCCCGTACGGTCCGGTCCCCCGGGGACAGCCTGCATGGTAGGTGCTGATCGCTGCAGCGCATCCACGGCGCGCAAGTCACCGCGCGACATCATCGCCAACATCACGCGGCGGGCGGGCCTGCTCGCGTAGCCACAAGCGCCGCCGGACAGCGCCCGTTGTTCCGTTCTCTGCCGTCGTGGCGATGGCGCTGAGCACCACCTGCGCGCCCGAGCTGGCCCCGCAGCGCATCCGGCGGGACTGGGCGGGGCTGGCATCGCAGATGCTTCGGTTCAGTAAGAGGCGGTGCCCCGCAGGCTGCCGCGCCCGCGCCGTCGCGGGCAGTGGCTCATATGCACCAGGGCCCGGGGCAAATGCACGCAGGCACCGCCGGCCGCGGATCCTCGGGCGGTGTCCTTCAGACAGGAGCTGGACCATGACCGATATCAAGCAAGTTATCCAGAACCCCGACACCTCGAGCCCCGTGCAGGCGGACCGCGAGCGCGATCTCGCGGACTGGAATCCGGCGCAGGCGAAGGAGCAGGCCGCCGAGCTCGGCATCTCGCTCACCGACGACCACTGGGCCGTCATCGACGCGCTGCGCGAGCACTACCGCCAGCACGGGCTGGCCGACGACGGCCGCGAGCTCGGCGACATGCTCGACGAGCGCTTCGCCGATGCGGGCGGGCGCCGCTGGCTGCGCAAGCTGTTCCCGGAGGGACCCGTGCTCCAGGGCATGCAGATCGCCGGGCTGCCGGTGCCGCCGCACACCGAAGACGAAGGCTTCGGCACTGCCCGCTGAGGTGGGTGCGCATGCCGAATACCCCCGAGCCGCCGCCTGAGCGCCTGGTCAGGAGCCTTTGATGTACTTACTGGTGTTTTTCCTGCTCGTGGGCGCCGGCATCGTGCTCGCGCGGATGGGCTCTGCGCGTGGCCGACGGACCTGGCTGTGGGGCGGTATCGCGTTGGGGGTGGGCACCCTGGTGCTGTTTCCGCTGCTCGGCTTCTGGGCGGATGCCCTGTGGTTCCATGCGCTGGGCTTCGCTGCCCGGTTCTGGGCATTCGTCGGTGCCCGTGTGGCAACCGCCGGCGCCGGGGCGCTGGCGGCGGGGCTCGCGGCCTGGCTGCTGCTGCGCCCGGCGCGGCACCTGTTGCCCGCGCTGTCACCCTGGGCCGAGCTGGCCGCTGCGGGCGGCGGCCTGCTCTGGGGATTCGGCACTTGGGAAGCCTGGCTGCTGTTCCTGAACCGGGCGGAGGCCGGTGTGACGGAGCCCATCCTCGGGCTGGACGCCGGTTTCTACCTGTTCACGCTGCCAGTGCTCGAAACCCTGCATGGGCTGCTGCAATGGGTGCTGGTGGTGCTCGCCGCGGCCACCGCGGTGGCCGTGCTGCTGCGCCTGCGGGGCAGGGCCGGCGGTGGCGCAGCCGGTGACGACGCCGGTGCCCTGGTGCCGGCGGCGGCGGTACTGAGCGCAGCGGCGGGCGTCTGGCTCGGGCTCGGGGCGCTGCTCGGCGCCTTTGCGCTGCTGTACTCGGACCTCGGCGTCACCGCAGGTCCCGGCTGGACGGATGCCAATATCCGCCTGCCGGTGTTCCTCCTGCTGGCCGTGCTCAGCCCACTGCTGGCGTTGGCGCCGGCGGTGGGGCCGCTGCGCCGTTGGCTGGGCGCGCGGCTGACGGGCCTCGGCGAGCGGCTTGCGGGCGGCGTCTCGCAATGGCTCAAACAGGGCTTGCCGGCGCGCGCCGGGGGCTTGCTGGTGAGCCTCGCGGTGCCCTGGGGTCTGGTGGCGGCGCTGTGGCTGGTGCTGGCGGCCGTGCTGCCGGCGGCCGTGCAGGGGCTGGTGGTGGAGCCGAACGAGATTACGTTCGAGAAGCCGTACATCGCCCACAACATCGCGCTGACGCGTCATGCGTTCGGACTCCACAAGGTGGAGCAGCGCCAGTACGACCTGGCCGGGGATTTCAACCGGCAGACAGTACAGAACAATCGCCATCTGCTCTCCGAAGTGCGGTTGTGGGACTGGCGCGCGCTGGATGCCGTCTACAAGCAGTTCCAGGAGATCCGGCTCTATTACGAGTTCGTGGACGTGGACATGGACCGCTACCACGTCGGCGACCGCTACCGCGAGGTGATGGTCTCGGCGCGGGAGCTCTCGCAGGAGAACCTGCTGGCCCAGAGCCGGACCTTCGTCAACCGCAGGTTCAAGTACACCCACGGTTACGGGCTCACCCTGGCCACCGTGAGCGACTTCACGCCCCAGGGGCTGCCGAACCTGCTGGTGAAGGACATCCCACCCGTGTCGGCCTACCCGGCACTCGCCGTGGAGCGCCCGGAGATCTACTATGGCGAGCTCACCGACGAGTGGGTGGTGGTGAACAGCAGCGAGCAGGAGTTCGATTACCCCCGCGGTGAGCAGAACGCCTACACCCACTACGCGGGCCAGGGCGGTGTGGAGCTGAAGAGCCTGTGGCGCAAATTCCTGTTCGGCTGGAAGCTCGACAGCACCCGGCTGCTGCTGTCGGGCTATCCGCGGGCCGAGAGCCGGATCATGCTGCACCGCCAGATCGAGGAACGGGTGGGCATGCTGGCGCCCTTCCTGCAGCTGGACGACGACCCCTATCTGGTGCTCGTGGACGGGCGCCTGTACTGGATCATCGACGCCTACACCACCTCCTCGCGCTTTCCGTACAGCGAGCCCTTCGTCGCGCCCTTCGCGCGCCGGCTGCGACCGGGCGGTGCCGGCGGCGAAGGCACGCCGCAGGTGGAGTATCTGAGCGGCATCAACTACCTGCGGAACTCGGTCAAGGTCGTGGTCGATGCCTATCAGGGCGATGTGCACTTCTACGTCTTCGACCCGGAGGACCCGCTCATCAGCGCCTGGCAGCGCGCGCTGCCGGACATGTTCCAGCCCCGCAGCGCCATGCCCGGGAGCCTGAAGGCCCATGTGCGCTACCCGGAAGGGCTGCTGCTGACCCAGGGTCTGGTCTATGCCAAGTACCACATGACCGATCCGGAGGTGTTCTACAACCAGGAGGACCTCTGGGTGCGCGCCACCGAGAAGCACTACGACCGGGTGCAGCCGGTGGAGCCCTACTACGTCATGTGGGAGCTGCCCGGATCCGACGCGGCGGAATTCGTGCTCATGCTGCCCTTCACGCCCAAGAACCGCCAGGTGCTCATCGGCTGGATCGCCGGGCTCTCCGACGGCGAGAATTACGGCCGCTTCCTGGCCTACCAGTTCCCGAAGGAGCGCCGTGTGCTGGGGCCCCAGCAGGTGGAGACCAAGATCGATCAGGACAGCCACCTCTCCGGCCAGCTCACGCTCTGGGACCAGCGCGGCTCCAATGTCATCCGCGGCAATGTGCTGGCCATCCCACTGGACCACACGCTGCTCTATGTCGAGCCCATCTACCTCCAGGCCGAGACCGCCGCCTACCCGGAGCTGCGGCTGGTGGCGGTGATGCACGGCGACGATCTGAGCTATGCCGAGACCTTCGATGAGGCCATAGCCGGGCTGTTCGGGCCCGAGCAGCCGGCCGCGGCCGGGCTCGGCACGCGCTCCCTGCGCCAACTCGCGGGCGATGCGAATGCCGCCTTCCAGCGCTACCTCGGCGCCCAGGGGGACGGGCGCTTCCAGGACGCCGCCGATGCCCTGACAGAGCTCCAGTCGCTGCTCTCGGAGCTCGTGGCCGCACAGGAGGGCGGTGCTGCGGCGGCCGAAGCCGATCAGCAGCGCGCCGAGTGACGCCCATGCCGACGCTTTACCACATCTCCGACCTGCATTTCGGGCGCGAGCGCCCGCGGCTGGTGCAGGCGGTGCTCGAAGAAATCAACGCCCGCGCCCCGGAGCTGGTGGCGGTGAGCGGGGACCTGACCCAGTCGGCCCGGCGGCGCGAGTTCGCCGCCACCCGGGACTTCCTCGCGCAGCTGGCGCCGCCGGTGCTGGTGGTGCCGGGCAACCACGACGTGCCGGACTGGGACCTGATCCGGCGTCTGCTGCGGCCCTGGAAGCGCTACGGGCGCTACATCACCGAGGACCCGTATCCGACCTATTCCAGCCCGACACTGGCGGTGCTCGGACTCAACTCGGCCCGGCGCTGGTCTCCGCACACCGACTGGTCCCGCGGCCGGCTCTCGGCGTACCAGATGGACGAGGTGGCGCGCTTCTTCGGCGCCGCCGAGCCGGGCGCCGTGCGGGTGGTGGTGGTGCACCACCCCTTTATCGTCCATGAGCTGGCCATGGGACGCGGCGTCATCGGGCGCAAGGAGATGGCGCTGGCGTGCTTCGGCGAAAGCCGGGTGGACCTGATGCTGTCCGGACACCTGCACATTCATCACAGCGAGACCATGGCCGCCAGGACGGGCGAGCGCACCCTGGTGGCGGCCCAGGCAGGTACTACCCTGTCGGACCGCCTGAAAGCGGGCTTTCCCAACAGCTTCAATGTCATCGAGCTGGATCAGGAGCGCATCCGCATCCGCATCCGCTGCTGGTCCGACGACGGCGGCTTTCGGGACTGCGAGCGGCTCGACTATCGGCGGGCCGCGGCGGGCTGGGAGCCCGAGCCGGTTTGACCGTG
>PR_CR_10_Liq_1_inCRDRAFT_1000798_pt1 | contig 18981 bp, 20 predicted proteins | sample PRCRCaboRojoPR_3_FD_10241 | JGI IMG/M metagenome (IMG submission 10241)
CGACGGGGTCATTGGCAAATCCGGGCATGATTTGGCGCTCTTGTTGAGTGGGCAACACCTGCTGCAACAGGGGGTCCTGCCAATCGCCTGGGCGCATTCGCTCAGCAAAAGCGCGCGGCACGCGCATGGGGAAGGGTGCGTGGCCGTCAACGATCCGCCCTTGATCATCCAGGCCCAGGTGGGCCAGCAGCGTTTCGGGTCGGCTGAAGGCCGCTTTGAGCTGATCTCGCCAGTGGGTTTGGGCTACACTGGGGTGTTTAAGTTCGCGACCAGTCATTGCGACAGTTTACCGGTGCCAAGGAGCGAGTATGGCCACTTACAGCACAAATGAGTTCAAGTCAGGCTTGAAAATCTTATTGGATGGGGAACCCCACAACATCGTTGAAAACGAGTTTGTGAAGCCAGGGAAAGGCCAGGCCTTTAATCGTGTTCGGGTCAAAAACCTCAAAACAGGGCGCACCATCGAGAAGACGTTTAAGTCAAATGAAACCGTCGAAGCGGCGGATGTTTTCGAAAAAGAAGTGCAGTATCTCTACTCCGACGGTGAGTTCTGGCATTTTATGGACCCCGACACTTTTGAGCAGCTCACCGCGGGCAAAGAGGCCATGGGGGAAGCTGATCAGTGGTTTAAAGAGGAAGATTTGTGTCATGTGACCCTATGGAATGGTGAGCCCATTACCGTGTTGCCCCCCAACTTTGTCGAGCTCAAGATTGTAGAAACCGACCCCGGGCTTCGAGGGGACACCTCCGGCAGCGGCGGCAAACCCGCCACTTTGGAAACGGGTGCGGTGGTGCGGGTGCCGCTGTTTGTCCAAGAGGGTGAAGTGATCCGTGTCGATACTCGAAATGCTGAGTACGTCTCGCGCGTGACCAAATGACCGTGTCCGCTGACTGTCAAGCCTTATTGGCCAAGTACGTGGTGCCCGTGGTGCCGGAGAACGTGCTGCTGGAAGACACCGCCATCATTATTGATCACGGTGCCATTGTCGATGTGATCGACATCTCAGCGGTCGGTGAGCGATACCCCCAAGCGACGGTCCAAGCGTTGCCGCACCACGTGGTGATGCCGGGGATGGTCAACGCGCATGGACACAGTCCGATGGTGTTGATGCGCGGCTTGGCCGATGATCTTCCGCTGATGGAATGGCTGCAAAACCACATTTGGCCCGCTGAGCAGGCGTTTGCCAGCGAAGACTTCGTGCGCGCGGGCAGTGAGCTGGCGGCAGTGGAAATGCTCCAAGGCGGGACCACCTGTTTTAACGACAACTATTTTTTCCCCAACATCACCGCCGAGGTGGTTGAGGCCGCCGGGATCCGAGCGCTTTTGGGTCTGCCGGTCATGAATGTGCCCACCATCTGGGCCGATGACGAGGCGGGCTATATTGATCAAGGCTTGGCGGTCGTCGAGCAGCATGGCGGACACGACCGGATCGGTTGGGCCTGGGCCCCGCATGCGCCATACACCGTCAGTGACGAGAGCTTCTGTCGACTGGGCGAGCTCACTGAGGCGGGTGGCATGCGACTTCACCTGCACCTTCTTGAGACCGCCGGTGAGATTGAGCAGAGCCTTCAGACCCATGGCGAACATCCCATTGATCGATTGGTCCGATTGGGGCTGTATAACGAACGCTTGATTGCCGCTCACATGACACAGTTGACGGCTGAACAAATCGAAGCCACCGCGCGCGCGGGCGTTTCTGTCTTGCATTGCCCGGCAGCGAACATGAAGCTCGCCAGTGGCTTTTGTCCCATCGACCGCCTCGACCGTGCGGGCGTGAACATCGCCATTGGCACGGACGGTGCGGCAAGCAACAACCGGCTGGATATGTTCGCTGAGATGCGCCTGGCGAGTCTAAACGCCAAGGGATCTGCTCTGAATCCGGAAGCCGCCCCCGCGGCCCGATCGCTGTCCATGGCGACCATTCAAGGCGCCCGTGCTTTGGGTCTGGACCATCTGATCGGCTCCATTGAAGTGGGCAAGGCGGCCGATGTGATCGCTGTGGATCTGGATGAAGCCGGGTCTGCGCCGATTCATAATGTGATTTCTCATCTGGTCTATGCCGTTGGGCGCCATCAGGTCAGCGATGTCTGGGTGTCCGGTCAACGCTTGGTTCAGGCCGGGGAAGTCACAACGCTTGATCGGTCCGCCATTGTGGCCAATGCGCAGCGCTGGGCGGATAAAATGCACGCATGAGCCCCGAGCACCTGAACGCCGATCAGGCCGAGATGGCGAAATTTGATGCCATGGCCGCTCAATGGTGGGATCCAGATGGTGAATGCCGCCCCCTCCATGACATCAACCCGGCACGCCTTGACTTCATTGGCCAAAGAATCGATCTGGCCGATGCGCGCATACTCGACATCGGCTGTGGGGGCGGTCTGTTGTCAGAAGGATTGGCGCGCGCTGGTGCGCAGGTGACGGGAATTGATCTGGCCAAGCGGGCGCTGCAGGTGGCCTCCATGCATGCTGAGGCCAGCGGGCTGAACATTGATTATCGACTAACTTCAGCCGAGACTTTGGCCGCGTCTGAACCGGCGCAGTATGACGCGGTGTGTTGTTTAGAGGCTTTAGAGCATGTGCCCGAGCCCAGGTCGTTGATTAAGGCGGCTTTCAATCTCACGCGTCCGGGTGGTGCGGTTTTTTTGAGCACGATCAACCGCCACCCGCTCGCTTGGGCGGGCGCCATATTTGGCGCTGAGACGGTGCTGGGGCTGCTGCCCAAAGGCACCCACCGCTACGAGCGCTTGATCCAGCCGGGCGAGTTGGCAGCGATGGCGCGTCAGGTCGGCTGGGCCGTTGAGGAAATCACCGGTCTGGCGTACAACCCCTTTTCACGCGCGGTGACAGTGGGCACTCGACCGTGGATCAATTACTTTTTGTACGCCCGAAGGCCCCACTGACCGCGACGGGCCCCGATGAGCAACCGTGGATGCGTGGTTTTATTTGATTTAGACGGGACATTGGTCGATTCTGCGCCGGATCTGGTGGCGGCTTTGGAGGCGATGCGCGCTCAGTTGGGCCTTTCGCCGTTGCCGACACGCGACTGGTCGCATCAGGTTGCACAAGGCGGTCAGGCGCTGGTGGCGAAGGCGCTCGAAGACACCGATGGCGTCGATCAGCAGGCGGCTTTGGCGCTTTTTTTAGCGCACTATCAATCGCATCCGTTTGAGCACTCAAAGGTCTATGTTGGCATGGTTGATCTATTGGATCGATTGCACCAAGCCCAACGCCCACTTGGGGTGGTCACCAACAAACGTCAGGCCTTGGCCGATCTCGTTTTGGCGCAAGCGCATCTGGCGCGGTACTTTGATGTGGTGATCGGCGGTGATGCCACCGCGCACCCCAAGCCGAATCCCGAGCCGGTGATCGCCGCCTGTCAGCGGTTGCAGGCCTCCCCCAGTCAAGCGGTCTTGATTGGCGATGACCGGCGCGATATCGAAGCGGCGAATCGGGCGGGTGCTGGGGGCATCATTGCCGGTTGGGGGTATGGGTCCTCACTTATCCCCTCGCCGATGCGGGAATCCACCCCTTGGTGCGAGAATCCCGGCGAGCTTTGGGGTTGGCTTTGCGAGGGGCCAGGCTAGAGTGATGGATGCCATTGCGTGGTGTGAAGAAAGGCTGTGGGTGCCGCACAATCCGCTCAGCGCCAGTCTTTTGTTTGTAGCGACCGAACATCAAAAGCCCATTCTCGCGCTGCGCGCCGTGCACAGTGAGCTGGCCCAGATGACCGCGCTGTCACATGAACCCGGGCTGGCCCAGGCCAAGCTCAATTGGTGGCGTGAGGCTTTTTTGCGCCAGCACACTCATCCAGCGCTTGAAGCGCTCGATCAATTGGGGCTTCGTGAGCGGATCGATGTCACCCGATTGCTGGCGCTGTGTGATGCCGTTGAGGCCAGTCTCGATCTCTCACGCTCGGCAACCATCGAACAAGCTTGGGCCCATTGTCAAAGCCTCGGCGGCGAGGCCCTTGAGCTGGAGGTGGCCATGCTGAGTCAACACACCCCAACACAAGGCGTGGCGGCGGCCGTGCGCGATCTGGGTGCGGCCGGCTATTGGCTTCGCCAAGTCCGCGATCTCAGCGCCGACGCGCGTCAAGGACGGTGGTTTGTCCCCCTCGAGCTGCAAGCCGAGCACCAAATCAGTCGCCAAGAGGTGATTGAAGGGCCGGCTGAAGGCGAGTGGGCTCGACTGATTGAGGCGTTGGTGGCGGTGGCCTCACAGCGCCTGATGGCGGCTCAAAAGGCACTTTCTGGCCAAATCGCACCCGCGCTGGTGCATGGCTTGATCATGTCCGCGTTGGATCAGAGACTGGCCAAGCACCTGACCCAGGCCCCCGCACGGGTGTTGACCGAGCGCGTCCTGCCAGGCCATTTGGGGAACGTGTGGACCGCTTGGCGACAGGCGCGCCAATGTCGCGCTAAGGCCGGCTGAGGCCCGCGGGGCGATGGCCCGACTTGGGTGAGTCAGTCCTCTTGTCCGATCACATTGGGCCCCCGACCGGCCGTCTTTTCATAGACCCCTTGACCGATTTTTTTGTATTGCGTGAACCCGGCTTTTTCGATGTTGGAGGCCGACAGCGTGGCCTGGCCTTTGGTGGGCACATTCGGCGCGGAGATGATCTTGATCAGCGCCACACCGCAGTCAGGGCAGTGAGACAACGCCGGCGCGTTCAGTTTTTGCAAAATCACAAGCCCGCTGTGGCAACGCTGACACCCGGGTGTGTGGGCAGGACGGTACTCATAAAAAGGCATGTCCGCATGATAGCCCAAGCTTGGTCGGCAATCACAGTACAATGGCGGTCAGCCCTTGCCCGAGTTTCAAGCCACGCCCGTTTAGCCAATGACACAGCATTCCAGTCAGCACACACCATCAGTTGAAAAAGCCCAGCCGGTTTGGGTGGTGACGGGTGCGGCCGGCACACTGGGGCAGGCACTGGTTCAGCGCGTGCTGGCTGACGGCGGCGAGTGTGTGGCCATCGATAAGAACCCATCTGGGTTGGAGGCGCTATCAGACCAAGCGCAGCGCGCTGGCCGGGCACGCCCCTTGATCCATCCACTCGACTTGGCGGGGGCGACCCTACAAGATCTTTATGACACCGCAGATGCCATCGGTGATGCGGTTGGATCAATCAACCATTTGGTGCATGCGGCCGGGGCATTTAAGGCGATGCGTCCGCTGTTGCATCAACCGCCCCAAGAGTGGCTGGAGCTCACTCAAGTCGGCATCCATGCCCCCTTGTTTTTGACTCAGCGCTTGACTCAATATTTTTCAGGTCAGCCCCGTGATTCGATTGTGTGGGTGGTGGATCCTGCGCCGACGTCGCAACCGGCCCATTGGGGCGCCTATGGGTTGGTTCAGCAGGCGCAACGTTGGATGGCCGCGACCCTCGATCAAGAGATTGGACCCAAAGGCCCGCGCGTTGTGACCTGGCAGCCGCCAACGTTTTACAGTCCGATCAGTGCTCAAGCGTGGCCGGCGCGCTCACAATCTGAGTATGCTGAACTGGCCCCACTGATCGAGCAGTTGATGGGTCAAATTCAAGCGAGTGACGATACCCCACCCATCGACTCACAAAACAGCAATACACAAAAGGCACGCCATGAGTGATGATTTATTTTTAAAGATCATTGACCGGGAGATCCCGGCCGAGATTGTTTATGAAGATGACGAGATCTTGGCTTTTCGAGACATTCAGCCGCAAGCTCCGACGCATGTTTTGATTGTTCCCAAACAGCGCATTGCCACATTAAATCACTTAACCCCTGATCAGGCGGCGTTGATGGGGCGGCTGGTTTTGGTGGCCAAAGACATCGCCCAATCGGAGGGGTTAGCCGAGGCTGGGTATCGGTTGGTCTTCAATTGCAATGAGGCCGGCGGGCAGTCGGTTTATCACATCCACCTGCATTTGCTCGGTGGCCGGCAGATGACTTGGCCACCAGGCTAACCGTCGCTCTCTAAAGGGGTGATCTGAACGAGCGCACCCAAGCTGGGGTGGTCAAAATACACCCATTGTTCGGTCGGTATCACCCGATCGGCGTCAAGCGTTTCAGTGAGGGCGCCAAACGGCGACAGCCAGCGCAGCGACAGGGGCCCTCGATTGTGACGGTGTGGGGTCGTTTTTTTCAGCTCCAGTTTGGCGCGCAAGAAGCGGTCCCGGGTCAGGGTCAGTTGGCCATCGACGCGCGGACGTGGGGCGCGAGCCAGGGACGTGGGCCACGGCGGCAGGCTCAAGGAGGCGTCAGGAACCAAACGGACCGCGACGCCCGAGGCATTTTGGCGTAAGGGCTGATGCCAGCTCAAGGTCGACACCACCTCGTAGCCTCTGGCTTGTCAAGGCGCGCTGCGGCGCGCGCCAAATCTGTCGGCGGATTGACGGGCTGCTGCCAAAGGACAGGGTGATTGAGCAAAGGCGCTTCGGGCACGTCGATCCGAGGCGGTGGCCCGACCAAGGGCTGGGCAGCACGGATGAGCGCCTGGGTCACCAGCCAGTCCAGCCATTCAGCAAGCGGTCGGACGCCTGGCGCCGGCCTCGGTTGGGCTTGAATCGTCAGAGCGTGAGCCGTAGCAGGAGACGACAGCTGACGGGCATTTTCAAACACGCTGACCACCCGTTCGGCGCGGACAGGCGGCGATGAATGCGCCTGTTCAAAGACGATGACATCGACTCGGTAGAGGCTATCGGCCGCGGGCCAATTGGATTGGGCGTTGGCCATGCTCAGGCCGGTCAACACAAGCCAGCCCATCATGGCTTGCCAGCAGCGCCGGCTCATGCGGCGGCCTCTTGTGTGAGGCCCAAGCGACCGAGAATGTCCTCGGCCAGAGCAACCCGGTCTTGGTAGGCATCATAATGGCCCTTGATGCGAAGGCGATTGGGTGCGGGCAGTTCGTAGGTGTGCGCCTCGTGCTGGATCATCCGCAAAAACTCATCCACCTTAATGTCGGGCTTGTCGATAAACTCCACGCGCCCCCCATGTGGACCGATCTCTAAACGTTCAATGCCCATGGGTCGGGCCGCCAACCGAAGCCGGGCGGCGGTGAACAGCGCTTTCGTGGGCTCAGGCAACAACCCAAATCGGTCGATCATCTCCACCTCAAGATCATACAACGCCGTTTCATTTTGGGCCTGTGTGATTCTCTTGTACAGGACCAGGCGCTGATGGATGTCGGGAAGGTAGTGCTCTGGAATTCTGGCCTCAGTGTGCAGGTCAATATCAGAGCTGGTGGCCAAAGGCTGCTCGAGATCAGGCTCATGGCCTGATTTAAGGGCATTCACCGCTCGGTTGAGCAAATCAGAATACAGCGAAAAACCAATTGCCTCGATTTGGCCGGATTGATCCTCGCCCAACAGCTGACCGGCGCCGCGAATCTCTAAATCATGACTGGCAAGGCTAAAGCCTGCACCCAAATCTTCCATTGAGGCAATCGCCTCGAGGCGTTTGCGCGCATCTTTGGTCAAGGTTTTCCAAGGCGGGGTGATCAGGTAGGCAAACGCCAAGTGGTGTGAGCGACCGACGCGACCCCTCAGCTGGTGGAGCTGGGCCAGACCAAACTTATCGGCGCGGTTGATGATGATGGTGTTGGCCGTCGGAACGTCAATTCCATTTTCGATGATCGTACTGCACACCAAAAGATTAATTTTGCGCGCGTAGAAATCGCGCATGGTGCGCTCCATCACCGCCGCGGGCATTTGGCCATGCGCCATGCCGATTTGGGCATCGGGGAACAGTGCTTCAAGCTCGCGCACCGCCTTGTCCATGGTCCTGACCTCGTTGTGCAGATAATAAACCTGCCCGCCGCGTTGGAACTCTCGGCTCACGGCGTCTTTAATTGTGTCGGTATCCCACTGGTTGACGAAGGTTTTCACGGCCAGTCGTGACTGCGGCGGCGTGGCAATGATGGACAACTCTCGCAGGCCTGCCATGGTCATGTTGAGCGTGCGAGGGATCGGCGTGGCGGTGAGTGTAAGAAGGTTCACCTCGGCTCTGAGGGACTTCAACTTTTCTTTTTGTTTAACCCCAAAACGCTGCTCCTCATCAACCACCACCAAATGGAGATTTTTAAATTCAAGATCCGACTGCAGCAAGCGATGCGTCCCGATCACAATATCCACTGTGCCGTCTTTAAGCCCCTGAAGGGTTTTGGACGTTTCACCGCCGGTTCTAGAAAGCAGCGCGACGTTGACCGGCCAATCAGCGAACCGATCTAAAAATTGGCGATGATGTTGTTCAGCCAGCAGCGTGGTCGGCGCCAAAATCGCCACTTGAGCACCACTTTGGGCGACAACAAATGCAGCGCGAAGCGCGACTTCGGTTTTTCCGAACCCCACATCGCCACACACGACCCGATCCATGGGTTGTTCCGAGGCCAGATCAGCCAACGTGGCCTCGATGGCCTGGAGCTGATCGTCGGTCTCGTCATACTCAAAGCCGGCTGAAAATCGGGCGTACAGCCCTTCATCCACGGCCACCGGCAGATTGGTCCGCGCGGCACGCCGTGCCTGAAGGTTCAATAGCTCAGCAGCCACATCGCGCGCCTGTTTGGCGGCTCTTTGCTTGGCTTTTTTCCACTGCTCAGAACCCAATCGATGAAGGCTGACGGTCTCGGGGTCTTGTCCCGTGTAGCGGCTGATGAGATCCAGATCGGTCACCGGGACATACAACAAATCCCCATCGGCGTACTCCAGGGTCAGGAACTCGCCGACATGATCGCTCGTTTGCAACACCTCAAGCCCGCGATACCGCCCAATCCCGTGATCCAGATGGACAATGAGGGCGCCGGGTTGAAGGTCCATGAGGCTTTTGATCAGCGCCTCGGGATCTTGTCCGCTGCGCCGTTGAGTGCGGCGTGTTCGTGTGTGGTCCGGGAAGCATTCGCTTTCAGAGATGACGGTGATTTCCGCCTCGGGCAGGGCCACGCCCGTGGTCAAAGGCAAGGTTGCAATGTTGAGCCGATGGTCGGTGCTGCGAAAAGCCGCCCAATGATCCACAAGCTGAAAGCTTGCTCGGGCCGTGCGGAGTGCGCGCGTGATCAGCTCTCGTCGCGACGGTGTGTCGGCCGCAATCAGAATGCGGCCGGGCAACTGCTCCAGCGTCTCGACGGCTTGCTCAGGCTTCGATAAATCCACCACCGGTGGCCGCTTCACCGCCGGTGGGTCCGCCTGGGGCGATGCCACCCGCACGCGTGCCATCTGATGCAGCCGTGTCATGAGGGCATCGGCCGGCCAAAATAACTCACCAGGTGGCAAAACAGGCCGCTCAATGTCATGCGCACGTTGGTCAAAACGCTGATGGATATGTTGGCTGTACTCGTGGGCGGCTTTGTCCAAACCGTTGAGCACGATCACTCGGCTGGGTTCGGGCAAATAGTCAAGTAGGTTATCGGTGGTGTCAAAAAACAGGGGCAAGTATTGCTCAAGCCCAGCGGTTTGAGTGCCCTCACTGACCTCTTGGTACGGCACTGCACGGCGAAGGTCGACATCAAACCGGAGCCTAAAGTTCTGTTTAAATCGATTTCGACCCGCGTCGTCGAAAGGGTACTCGCGCGCGGGCATGAGCGAAAAGTGCTTGATTTTTTCAACGGAGCGCTGTGAGTCTGGGTCAAAGGTCCGAATGGAGTCTATTTCGTCATCAAACAACTCTATCCGATAGGGCCGATGAGCCGCGCCCATTGGCCACAGATCAAGCACTGATCCGCGTTGGGCAAATTGCCCTGGCTGCCACACCTGATCGGTGGCCAGGTAGCCGGCTTGAAGCAGGCGCTCGCGAAAATCATCCAGGGGCAATGTCTCACCGATGGCCAGGCGCACACCTGTGGCATTCAGCCAGGCGCGTGGCGGCAAACGATGCATCAAGCTGGTCAAAGGGGCCAATATGACGCCTGCGTCCCACTCAGGCAGGGTCCGAAGCACCTCCAAACGCCGTGAAATCAGATCAGGGTGCGGGGAATAGAGGTCGTAGGGCAGTATTTCTAAATCGGGAAAAAGCTCAACGGGCACCTCGCCAAGCGCTGAGAGATCATCACGCAAATATCGCGCGGTATAGCCATCGGGGACCGCCACCAACACCGGCCCGCCTGCGCGCTTGGCGTAAGTTTGGATCGCCAAGGCCAGCCCCAGGCCCTCAAGGTGAGGCCATGTGCTCACTTCACCGGTGTGATCTTGAGGCGGATTTAGGACGCTGAAAGCACTCACCGGGCAAAGTTTACCCAATTGCTTGTCAAAACGGACGCGAAACTGGGATAATATGTCACTTGGTTTAAAACATTGCTTTTTGGGCGATTAGCTCAGTTGGTTAGAGCGCTGTCTTGACATGGCAGAGGTCACTGGTTCAAATCCAGTATCGCCCACCAGTCGTTGCCAATAAAAACGCGGATCCCATGCCACAAATCACCCTGCCTGATGGCAGTCAAAAGCAGTTTGACGAAGCGCCCACTTTGGCTCAGGTGGCCGAATCCATTGGGCCTGGGTTGGCCAAGTCTGCACTGGCTGGCGACATCGATGGTCAGCTCTATGACTTGAGTCATCGGGTGTCGGGTGATGCGAATGTGCGCATCATCACCGCCAAAGATGAACAGGGGCTCTACCTCATCCGTCATTCCACCGCGCACTTGATGGCTCAAGCGGTGCAGCGCTTGTTTCCTGGAACGCAGGTCACCATCGGGCCGGTGATTGATCATGGGTTTTACTACGACTTTGCGCGTGAGGAGTCGTTCAAGCCTGAGGATTTGGAGGCGATTGAAGCCCAAATGCACGCGATTGTCTCTGAGGATCTGCCCATTGAGCGAGATGTCATGGGGCGGGATGAGGCGGTGTCGTTTTTTAAATCGCTGGGCGAGGACTACAAGGCTGAGATCATCGCCTCGATTCCCGCCGACGAGACCCTGTCGGTGTATCGTCAGGGAGAATTCATTGACCTTTGCCGTGGCCCCCATGTTCCGTCCACCGGTCGGTTGGGGGCGTTCAAATTGACCAAGCTGGCAGGCGCGTATTGGCGGGGCGATTCGGACAATGCCATGCTCCAGCGGATTTATGGCACGGCGTGGCCGGACCAAAAGTCGTTGAAAGCCCACCTTGAGCGATTGGCGGAAGCTGAAAAGCGTGACCACCGCAAGCTGGGCAAACAGCTTGACTTATTTCAATTCCAAGAAGAGGCCCCGGGTGCAGTGTTCTGGCACCCAAAAGGCTGGCGGCTGTTTCGGAATTTGGTTGAGTATGTGCGTGAACGCCAAGACCAGGCCGGCTATATCGAGGTCAACACCCCCGATGTGATGGATCGAGCACTGTGGGAGACCTCCGGGCACTGGCAGAACTATCGTGAGCACATGTTCACCACGCAAACTGAAGATGGTCGGGTGTTTGCGCTGAAGCCCATGAACTGCCCAGGCTCGCTGGCGTTATACAAGCAGGGCCTGAAAAGCTACCGTGATTTGCCCATTCGGATGTCCGAGTTTGGCAAAGTCCACCGGTACGAGCCCTCGGGCGCACTGCACGGGCTGATGCGGGTGCGCCACTTCACTCAAGACGATGCGCACATTTATTGCACCGAAGAGCAGATGGAAGACGAGTGTCGTGCCGTCATCGAGCTCAACTTGTCGGTGTATCGGCAGTTTGGGTTTGACGATGTGCGTTTGAAATTTGCGGATCGACCGGCCGATCGGATTGGAGACGATGCCACTTGGGACAAGCTCGAAGGGGCTCTATTGGGGGCACTCGAGTCCATGGGACTGGCCTACACCCACAACCCAGGTGAGGGCGCATTTTATGGCCCCAAAATTGAGTTTGTCCTGCGCGATGCCATCGGGCGGGACTGGCAATGCGGCACGCTGCAAGTGGATCTGAATTTGCCAGAGCGGTTTGATGCAAGCTATCGGACAGCCGATGGCGGAGAGAAACGTCCGGTGTTGCTTCATCGGGCCCTGTTGGGGTCTTTGGAGCGGTTCACCGGGATTTTGCTGGAGCACTTTGCTGGCCGACTGCCCCTGTGGCTGGCGCCGGTGCATGCGGCAGTGATGACGATCACAGACGGCCAGGGCGCATACGTCGACTCGGTGGCTCAGCGGTTGAGGGAGGCGGGGTTGGCGGTCGAAGTCGATCGTCGAAACGAGAAGATCGGATATAAAATCCGCGAGCACACGCTGGCAAAAATTCCGTATTTGCTGGTGGCGGGCGCAAGAGAGCAGGCCAACGATCAGATTGCGGTGCGGTTGGTTGACGGCACGGACTTGGGCGTGATGTCCGTGGAGGCGCTCTGTGACAGAATGCGACAAGAGCTCGCATCTCGCGGCGCAATGCCTGATAATGCCCTCGATACCAAAGTCGCTCGCGCATGATCGATCAGCGTCAGTGGCCTCTTCAGTGGTGATCGATCACCACCAAACCATGAACAGTTAGGAGCAGCACCCATCGCAAGTGAAAAACATACCCGGCGCAATGAAGACATTATTGCGCGTGAGATTCGAGTTGTCGGCCCCGATGGTGAACAAATTGGGGTGATGCGCGTGCCAGACGCACTGGAAAAGGCGCAAGGGCTGGGCCTTGATTTGGTCGAGATCGCCCCGCAGGCAGAGCCACCGGTCTGTCGCATCATGGACTGGGGCAAGTATCGCTTTGAGCAGGCAAAGAAAGGCCAGGCAGCGCGCAAAAAACAAAAGCAAATTCAGATCAAAGAAATCAAATTTCGGCCCGGCACCGATGAGCATGATTATCAGGTGAAGATGCGCAACCTCCACCGGTTTATCGAAGAGGGCAACAAGGTCAAAGTCACTCTGCGCTTTCGGGGCCGAGAAATGGCCCACCAAGAGCTTGGCCGAGAGTTGCTGCAGCGGATTGAAACCGAGATGGCTGATGCCACCACCGTTGAGCAATTTCCCCGCGTGGAGGGTCGGCAGATGGTGATGATGCTTGCCCCTAAAAAACTCTAGCTTCTCACCTCACTCAAGGCTATAATAGGGGGCTTAAGTCCTGGTCACAGCCGTAATAAAGCGCGGATTCATTGGCAGTGGATCAGCCGCTGTGGCGAGGTTATTTTCAACTTCGATCTGGAGTTACGTCATGCCAAAAATGAAGTCAAACCGAGGCGCCGCCAAGCGTTTCCGCGCCACAGGCAGTGGCCGAATCAAACGCAAGCGCGCTTTCCACAGCCACATCCTCACCAAAAAAGACACCAAGCGCAAACGTCGCCTGCGCTCAACCGTCATGGTGTCAAAAGCGGATGAGAAATCGATCCGACAAATGCTGCCGCATCTTTAATGCGCGCCCGATTCAATTGCGATTGAAGATTGAAGGAGAGGAACAATGGCAAGAATTAAACGAGGAGTGGTGGCGCGTCGCCGCCATCGCAAAGTCCTAAACCAGGCCAAGGGTTACTACGGCGCGCGGCGTAAGATCTATCGCGTGGCCAAGCAGGCCGTGATTAAAGCCGGTCAATACGCCTACCGCGACCGGCGCCAGCGCAAGCGGGACTTCCGTCGGCTGTGGATTGCCCGGATCAACGCCGGTGCGAGGACGCATGGGCTGTCCTACAGCCGCTTTATGAATGGCCTAAAACGCGCTGATATCGCCGTTGATCGGAAAATGCTGGCCGATCTGGCGGTCAACGATAAGGCCGCGTTCAAAGCACTGGCAGAGAAAGCACAGGCCCACTTGTCCTAACGCTGGGCGGTCACGAACCCCGGTATGGACGCCCAAGCCACCCAATCTTTGTTGGATGCTGCCCTCGCTGAGGTGACTCAGGCGGGGGATGTGGCGTCATTGGAGGCGGTGCGCGTGGCCTATCTTGGAAAAAAAGGCCGCCTGACGGCCGCGTTAAAAGCCCTGGGGCAACTGCCGGCAGAAGAAAGACAGGCCCAAGGGGCGGCCATTAACGCCGCCAAGACATCGCTGGTCGAGGCGATCAACGCGCGTGAGCAGGCCCTCAAACAGGCCGCTTTAGAGGCTCAGTTGGCCAACGAGCAGGTGGATGTCACCTTGCCTGGGCGCACGGGAGATGTCGGTGGGCCGCACCCGGTCACACGCACATTGGACCGAATTGTGGGGTTGTTTTCGCAGTTGGGCTTTGAGGTGGCCGAAGGGCCAGAGATCGAGACCGACTTTTACAATTTCGAGGCGCTGAACTTTCCCGCTCACCACCCCGCTCGGGCCATGCACGATACGTTTTATCTGCCCGATGGGCGCTTGCTTCGCACCCACACCTCACCGGTCCAGATCCGGGTGATGGAGCAGCAGGCGCCACCGTTTCGCATCATCGCACCCGGTCGCGTTTTCCGGGCAGACTCAGATCAAACTCATACGCCACAATTTCACCAGGTCGAGGGGCTGGTGGTTGATACCCACACCAGTTTTGCGGATCTAAAAGGGCTGCTGGCGGAGTTTGTGAACGCCTTTTTTGAGGCTGAGCTGGAAATTCGACTGCGGCCGTCATACTTTCCCTTCACCGAGCCCTCAGCCGAAGTTGATGTGCGCTGGCACGACAGCGATGGCAACCCCGGCGGTTGGCTCGAGGTTTTGGGCTGCGGCATGGTTCACCCCAATGTGCTGAGCCAGTGCGGGATTGATCCAGACACGCATACGGGGTTTGCCTTCGGTTTGGGTGTGGAGCGATTTGCAATGCTTCGTTACCAAGTCAACGACCTTCGGCTTTTTTATGACAATGACCTGCGCTTTTTAGCGCAGTTTCGATAATCGGCGAGTCGCATGAAACTGTCATATCAATGGTTACAAGACTGGGTCGAGTTCGATGCCACGCCGCAAGATCTCGCCGAGCAGCTGACACGTGGGGGCTTGGAGGTGGATGGCCTCGAACCCCTTGGGGCGGGACTCGAGGGCGTGGTGGTCGCACAAATCGAAAGCGCTGAGCCCCACCCAGACGCCGATCGCTTGAGGGTGTGCCAGGTCAAAGGCGACAGCGACGTTCGCACGATTGTCTGTGGCGCTCCCAATGCGCAGGCCGGCTTGAAGGCACCCCTGGCAACGCTGGGGGCAACCATTCCCAACGGTTTGACCATCAAGCGAGCAAAACTCCGTGGGGTTGAATCCGAGGGAATGCTGTGTGCCGCAGCCGAATTGGGGTTGGATGGCGACGGCGCGGCGAGCAGCGGCTTGATGGCGTTGCCGGCTGACGCCCCCGTGGGCACCGACCTCAAAACCTATCTCGATCTTGACGATGTGGTGTTGGATGTTGACCTCACCCCAAACCGTGCCGACTGCTTGTCCGTCTTGGGCATGGCGCGCGAAGTGGCCGCCCTGACGCGCGGGCGTTGGCATCCGCCTGCCATCGAGCCCATTGAGCCTGTCGCCACCCCGAGTGTGTCTGTCTCGGTGAGCGCCCCAAACGATTGTCCCGTGTACATGGCTCGGGTCATCAGCGGCGTTGATGCCAGCCGTCCCAGCCCGGTCTGGTTAAAAGAGCGACTTCGTCGGTCAGGTGTCCGGCCCATATCAGTGGTCGTGGATATCACCAATTACGTCATGCTTGAGCTCGGTCAGCCCATGCATGCCTTCGATGCCCAGGCGCTCGATGGCGGCATTCAAGTGCGCCGCGCGCATTCGGGCGAGCCGCTTCAACTGCTGGATGGTCAAAGCGTCGAACTCGATGATGACTGTTTGGTGATTGCCGATCAGTCGCAAGCCGTGGCTTTGGCTGGGGTGATGGGGGGCGCTGACTCAGCCGTGGGCGAGCACAGCGACACCATCGTGCTGGAGTCGGCCTGGTTCGACCCGGCAATCGTCGCCGGACGCGCGCGCCGGTTTGGCCTCCACACCGAGTCCTCGCATCGGTTTGAGCGCGGCGTGGATCCCACCTTGCAGCGCCAAGCCCTGGAGCGCGCCACAGGTTTGATTCTTGAAATGGCCGGCGGCCAACCGGGTCCGGTCGCAGAGGCAGTGGCCTCTGAGCATGTGCCGCTGAACCAGCCGATCACGTTGAGCATTGGGCACGTCAACCGCGTGTTGGGCACGGCGTTCAGCGCAGAGACCGTCACTGATGCATTGAGCGCTCTGGGCATGGCATGTGAGCCCATAGACCATGACACCCTGCAGGTGACCGCCCCAAATGCCAGGCGTGACATTGCGGTGGCAGTGGACTTGATTGAAGAGGTGGCGCGCCTGGTCGGCTATGATGCGCTGCCCTCGAAGCCACCTGGGGGTGGGTTGACGCTGAAGGGCCATCCTGAGGACCAGATTCCAGTTCAAGCGCTTCGGCATACCTTGATGGGGCGCGGGTTTCAGGAGGTGATGGGATGGAGCTTTGTGGGCGCAGATCGAGGCGGGTTCAATGGCCTGCCGGCGCATCCGTTGGAATTGGCCAATCCCTTAAGCCAGGAGCAATCAGGGCTGCGGTCAACGCTGTTGACAAGCCTGTTGGACATCGCTCAAAGAAATCGTGCCCGTGGCTGGCAGGACATGCGCTTATTTGAGGTGGGGCATGTCTATGCCCCAGACAGTGAGCACAATCGGCTCGGCCTTTTAGCGATGGGCCGCGCGTTCCCAGAGCACTTTGATCAGCCCGACAGGGCCTTCGATTTTTATGATCTCAAAGGCGAGCTTGAGCACATGGCACAACGCCATGGGCTGGGTGAGGTGTCATTCGTCCCCACCCGCGAGCATGCATGGCTTCATCCGGGTCAAAGCGCGGAGGTTGTCCGAGGCGAGGCGTCGGTGGGCTGGCTCGGGCGGCTTCACCCACAACTGGCTGAGGCGATGGATCTGAAATCCAACACCTTCGTCGCTGAGCTTGAGTTGGCGCAGTGGTGTCAGGGCGCCAAACCTTGCCATCGGCCTGTTTCACGTTTTCCCGCCGCCAGGCGCGATTTGGCGGTGCTGGTGCCCGATTCCGCGCCGGGGGGCGCGGTGCTCGATGTGGTCACTCAAGCCGGTGGTGAGCGCCTAGAACAGGTGATCTTGTTTGACCTTTATCAAGGTGACGGCGTTGAAAAAGGCTTTAAAAGTTTGGGTATAGGCTTGATTATTCGCGACAATTCGCGCACTCTAACAGATGACGACGTGGATGCCGTCACCGAACGTGTCGTCGCGCGTTTGGGTGAGGCATTTCAAGCGAGACTCAGAGGGTAGGCACGATGACGTTAACCAAGGCAGAGTTGGCCAGCATGCTTTTCGATGAAGTGGGACTGAACAAGCGTGAGGCCAAAGATTTTGTGGATGCTTGGTTCGAGACCATCAGTCAGGCACTCGAGTCTGGAGAAGATGTGAAATTGTCTGGGTTTGGTAATTTTCATCTGAGAGACAAAAGCGAGCGCCCTGGACGTAATCCCAAAACCGGTGAAGAAATCCCCATCTCAGCGCGACGTGTGGTGACGTTCAAGCCCGGGCAAAAATTAAGATCAAGAGTTGAGGCTTATGCTGGACCGAAGGAGTAATCAAGAGCTGCCGGTGATTCCGGCCAAACGATATTTCACCATTGGTGAAGTCAGTGAGCTGTGCGCCGTCAAGCCTCACGTTTTGCGGTATTGGGAACAAGAGTTTCCGCAGCTCAAGCCAGTCAAGCGTCGGGGCAATCGTCGCTACTATCAGCGCCATGATGTGCTGATGATTCGCCAAATTCGCTCGCTGCTGCACGAGCAAGGGTTCACCATTGTTGGGGCCCGGCAGCAGTTGGAAAGCGAGCACTCACAGTCAGATGCGACGCGCAGCCAGCAATTGGCCAAACAAATACGCGTTGAATTGGAAGACGTTCTTCAGCTGTTGCGCCGCTGAGGCATTTGACAGTTAGATGACACTTCTGCCGTAAAATATCCACCTGTAAACGTCGGAGCGTAGCGCAGCCTGGTAGCGCACCACAATGGGGTTGTGGGGGTCGGGAGTTCGAATCTCCCCGCTCCGACCATTTTTAACGGATAGGATAAAAACGTATGCCTTCTTCTCAGAACGTGATTTCAATGCCCGATGTGGCAAGCCACGCTGAGGCGGCCGTTCGTGGCCGTCTTGACTGGGTGGGGATGAACGACATCGAATTGCCCATCCAACTGGCCTCTGGGGTCGATGGCTCAATCTCAGCACAGGCCAAAGTCAACGCATTCGTTGATTTGGCCGATCCGGATAAGCGTGGCATTCATATGTCACGGCTCTACCTTCATCTTGATCAGCGGCTGTCACAGCAAACCATAACGCCGGCGCAGCTGCAGGCCACGTTGGATGACTTTTTGTCATCGCACCGCGATCTGAGTACTCGAGCGATGGTTCGGCTGAACTTTGACTATCTGGTTCGTCGCCCCTCATTGGTCAGCAACAACACGGGCTGGAAGAAGTATCCATTCAGTTTGATTGCGAGCCTAGATGAGAACGGGTATGCCTTTGAAATGTCCTTCCAGATCGTCTATTCGTCCACCTGTCCATGCTCTGCAGCGCTATCGCGCCAGCTGATCCAACAGCAGTTTGAAAAAGACTTTGACCGACAGGCCGCGCTTGATTTTGAGCAAGTGTTGGCATGGCTTGGGAGTGAACAGGGGATCGTGGCGACCCCGCACAGCCAGCGCTCGTCGGCCGATGTCCGCTTGAAACTGAGCCAAGGCAGTGAGTCGTGTGCTTTTGATGCGGTCATCGATGTGGTCGAGGGCGCGCTCAAAACCCCGGTTCAGGCGGCCGTCAAACGAGAAGATGAGCAGGCCTTTGCGCTTTTGAATGGGCAAAATCTCATGTTTGTCGAAGACTCCGCGCGTCGGCTGCAAGACGCCTTGAGTGAGGTGGACAACGTGGATGATTTTTGGGCGCGATGCCGGCACTTCGAGAGCTTGCATCCGCACGATGCGGTGGCGATCATTACCAAAGGGATCGACAATGGGTACAAACCCATCGATGGCCATCCCTCGGGTTGGAAACTATAACGATCACCGCACGGTGTTGAGACAAGTCAGCGTCGAAGGTCTTTTTAACGAGCGGCACTCATTGCTCTGATGGAATTGTTCTGACAGAAGCTCAGTCCGAACGGATGCGACGAAAAACCGCCTGCACCGTTTGATTGGCCCACCCC